>Ga0222714_10002698_pt1 | contig 18566 bp, 18 predicted proteins | sample C33_3DmetaG_FD_165048 | JGI IMG/M metagenome (GOLD analysis project Ga0222714, IMG submission 165048) | Estuarine water microbial communities from San Francisco Bay, California, United States - C33_3D | ecosystem: Environmental > Aquatic > Marine > Unclassified | place: USA: California...
ACACCCACTGCGCCGGTCTGATTCACGACACAGAATTTGTCTTGTGCGGCACTAACATTCCCATTTGTCAGGTTGAATTTCATACCGACGATGGATTCTGTTTTCGTATTACTATTATGGAGATTGAGTGTGGCGGTCGGCGGGTTTCCGTCAATATTATGGACGAGTTTGATTCCGTGGGTGATATCCGCCGCGGTTGCGGGGGAAAACGTTGTTCCGCCATCTCCCGCGGTATTTTTACCGGAAGCAAGCACGATATATCCGCCGGTGGGTTCACCGCCTTTCACGAATGTGCGCGGGCGGGTGCTCGGCCCCGCGATGGACGGGTCTTCTACATAAAACGACGAATGGATAGACCTACACGCGAGGTCATTGAGCACCACCGTTCCCGTGGTGGCGTCGGACGCGTTCGCCGTAGAAGTGGTAGGTAGAAACCGGAAATTCGCGTTTCCGGCGAAACTCCCCGATACATCTGCGTCATTGTTTGGGTCGCCTTGTGGCGCGTTTGACCTATATTGGACGGTATATTGCCGACCAACTGAATTGGACTGTCCAGCGGGACCTGTCGGGCCTGTCGGGCCTGGGACACCTTCCGGGCCTTTTGCCCCGGTATGTCCGGTGGGACCGGCTGAACCGGTAGGCCCCGACGTCCCGGCTACTCCCGTCGAACCGGTCGCCCCCGGGCTTCCATTAGAACCGGTCTTCCCCTCAATACCCTGAATACCCACGGCGCCAAATGTCGTCTGTAAATAAGAATACGTCGTAACATTGGTAGCTAGGTCTGCCTGATAATACAAATTAATATTCGCGGTCTGATTGGCCGCCTTTGTGTTTTTGATGTAGATTTGTAATTGGACGTATACATTTTCGCTATTTCCGCTCGCGTCTTTCAGCGTCATAAAATCCACTGGCATTTCAATCTTGTATAACTTGCGTGTTGTGCTATCCACGATGGCGCCCAGGTTGGTCGTGGTATCTGTAAGAACATTCTCCGTAGTTGTCCAGCTCTTCCCGATATATTTCACGTGGTCAGGCAGATACGCCGCGCGTGGCGGATAAAAACCCGCATCACCGCCGTCTTTGGTTTCAATGATTAAACTGTCGGGGGAGGGTTGGTTCGTCGTTCCTGTAATCATAAAAACCGCCGCATATAACGACACCTGATTCGCGTCGGAGTTGGAGGGGACATTTGCGTATAAGTTAAGGGCCCACACACCGCTAGGAATCACTGCCAGGGTCGACACTTTTTGCGCGGTATTCCAGAACCGATTTCCAGGAATTATTTTATTCGCGTTACCGTATGTTGCGCTCACGGAAATAGGCCCAATCGTGCGCAAACTGCTAACAATGGGGACGGTGGAAAGCATATAAGAGTCGGTAATAAGCTGGTTGACTGTTGAATCACCGTCGGGGTTGAGCCATAAAATAGTGCCGTTGGATCCTTGGATGCCTTGGATGCCTTGTACGCCCTGGTCGCCTTTCGCGCCTGCGGCTCCGATGGGTCCGGTAGCACCCACCGCGCCATTTGTCCCCGTAGCGCCCGTTGCGCCAGATTCGCCGGTGGGGCCTTTTACGCCTATGACATTACCAGGTGGGCCTATTGCGCCGGTACATCCGGTCGCGCCTGTCGGTCCATCCGACCCGTTTTGACCGGCAAAACCGACACCTGGCGGGCCTTGTTCTCCTTTGGGTCCTATAATTTGAGATAGTGACGTAATGGAGAGAATCTCCTTGTCAACATAAAATTTGGTTGCGACATCCTGGTGGGCGATGGGGTCGCGGACATTTCTAATGCGATTGATGGGCGCGCCGACCCCAGGACCACCCGACATATCAATATCGCCGTTTATGAAAACGACACCCGCGTTATTTCCGATTCGCATGGTAGTGTTCCCGGTATTATTGGAAACATCGGTGGACCCGAATGTCGTCCCGCCCATCGCTGCGTCATTTGTTCTCACATAATTTTGGGTTCCCGTGCGCGAGAATCCGCCGACTCGTTTCCAACTGTTGTTATTGTTTGACATCGCGAATTATATATAACGCCTTACTTGACGATGCGTGATATATAATAGAAGCTAAAAATAAAAATGGGCGGTTATACGCGCATTTATTATGGTAAATCAAATAAATTATGTCGTCTGTCGTTGTCGTCGTTGTCTTCGACGACTAGTCGCATATTGACATCATCATCACTCGGTTGCCGCCGCTGCCGCCGCCGAGTCTTCTTCTTCTTATTATGATTATGATTATTGTCATTATGACTCATTTCTCTCGGAGGCAACAATCCTATATCAGCCGGGCTAGGTAACACCGACCGAAACGCCACTTTTCTTGAAATCGGATAAGACAACGTTCGTGGAACTACACCACCTAAATGCTTCTTTACTAATTCACCTGCGATTGGAATCTCTCGGTTAAGTTGTTTCAGTGTATATACTCGGCGGCGCACATGTTCGTCGTCTTTTTGTGTTTCAGAGACGATTCTTTTTCCGTCGAAGGCCAATTTAGAATAATAGTGGTGTATCGGATTTCGCGCGCGTGTGCGTGCGCGTCCTTTTTTTGCCATTATATATATAACGTATATACAATAATGAAATTCCAACGATTGGACACACTCCGCGCGCAGACGACACCTACTGACGTGTATCAATATTTAGACGATTTACTAGATAAAACCTTTCTCACGGATTATTTTCTAGACCGGTCGCCTGACGCCCCCTGAAATACAATCTCTTTATATACTAATACCCCCCCCCCGATGTCTATCTCTGATTTAATCGCCGTGGCGGTCATTATTTTGGCGCTGGATGCCGTGTTTTTAACCCTCACCAAAGACCTCTTTGCGCGCCAGGTGATGCTCGTCCAAGGAACGGCGATGAAGGTGAATATACCGAGTGCGGCCGTGTGTTATGTGCTCATCGTCCTCGGTTTGTATTATTTTGTCCTACGTCATATTATTGTGCCGAATGCGACGTCGGCCGCTGCGTCTATCCAAACGATGCGTCTCGGCGACGGTATTCGCGCGGCATTCTTCCTAGGTGTTCTCGTATACGGTGTTTATGAGACAACGACCCTCGCGATTCTGCGAAACTGGAGTCCGATGACAGCGGTGATTGATACGACGTGGGGCGGGACCTTGTTTGCGCTTTCAGCGTATTTGTTTTACAAATATAAGACGATGGTGTATTGAACGAGCGTTCGGGCCCGCTAACACAACCACCGCGCCATTCTCTCATTCTCATCCGATGATGCGTGAACCGCGCGACAGCTCGTCACGATGCTATAATATATTAACAATTGATATATGAACTGAATTAGATTATATATGAATAGACAAACACCGACACTATCTACTTTCGTCCATCCCGATAACGATGTCACCCGCGAACCGTCTTTTGCGAAATATGGCGAAACGAAAATGTTCGCATAATGGTTCGCGGCTGCTGATGTGCCGCTGGCCGCTTCTGTGTCATTAAACCGGATATATTCGGTTGCGCCGTCTGTTCTGGAAATCATTCCAATGTTTTCGCTACCGCGCTCGCAACCCACGTCTATCCGGTCAAACTCTCGCTCTACTTTGGAGTTTAGATATTCGCGACCCCATGATGACGAATAAAAACTGGGTTTAAATGCCTGGCGTCCGCTGAATGTATAGACGGGGTCCGCGGCCTCGGCGTCGGTCTCATTATTTGCCAATGATGTATATAAATGGAGTGAATTCAATGCGCGGTTGCCGTTGATGGATGCGGGCGGCGGCGGATTCGGACCCTTCCAGCAACAACCCACACACGTCTCTCGAATCCCTTCAAATCTCTCGGAGATTTTCGACCATTGGCCGTCGCCATTTTCAATCGATAGTCCAATTACCACACAAAACAGTAAATTACTAACAATATCAAACACTCCGAAAATATAGGTATAATCCTGGATAATATACCGAATATATAAAGCATCCCGTATTACTTCAAGTAGAATCGTGACGCATTCCAGTTTCAAATAAATGGGTTTGTCGTGAAACATTGTGAAATAGACCGTCCCCATCATACGCATCAGCGCTATATTGTGATAAACTGGCGGCGGCGGTGTCGGATATGCGATCGAGGAAAGCATAAGCAATTGTAAAAATCCGAAACCAATAGAGGAATGAACGCGATATGGGTGCTCCATCCTAATTATATTATCTCGTGATATATTTTTATGTCATATCATCGTCGTCGTCGTCGTCGTAACGCATATAAGAATAATCCGAGATATATGATACGGTGTGGTTGGCGAGTGAGTATGGAATATACATACGACGACCGCGACCGCGACGCGGTATTGGCGCTCATTATTGCGTTTATTATGTGCGTAGAGTGTGCGAAAGAACCGGATTATCGTTGTGAAAATTGCGATAAAACATATAAGCAGGAGGGTCGGTATAAGGCGCATATTGCGATGTGCGATACGCGGGGGGGTGTGGTGGCGGCGGTGGCGTCTGCGGCGGATTTTTCCGAATTATTGCGTCAGAACCGAGAGATGATGGAAATCATGCGAAAACAGCAGGAAACGATACAATTATTGGTGGCGAAACTCATACCTGCGGCCGGCGGCGGAACTGAAATGAATATAGAATGATTCATATGTTATGTATTATTATTCAGAATGTTTGATTGTGTGTGTGGTAAAAAATACAAATATTCGAGTGGGTTGGTTAAACACAAGGAAACATGCGCGGCGGGCGGCGGCGGCGCGGCGGGCGCTGGCGGTCCAAATCCGGGGTTTACAAAGGAAGACCTGGAAAAGCGCAATCAGGCGCGAATGAATGCGATTCTACAAGCCCAGAAAGAAGAGAAGGCGAAGAAGCTCGCACAGGATACTGCGGCTGCGGTTCACGCAGAGGCCAAGGCGATTGTTTCGGCGGCTGCGGCTGCTGCGTCCGCGAGGAAGAGTGCTGGGGGGAATAATACAACCAATGTCGGGAATGAAGAGCATAATGCGTCGTTTAATATTAAATATGTGAAACGTTCCGAGGAGACCCAGCAGGTGGTTCGCGCGGTTACTGCGGCGGCTCATGAGTATTGTAAGGGGCGGATTATCGTGACGAGTGACGAACCTGCGCCTGGTGGTGGCGCATTGACGGGTATTAGCACCAGCGTCAACGAAAATGGGACGACCGTATACAATCATCCCACGCGCACGATTTCCATTATAGAGACGCCGCCCGAGGAAGTCACCCCGGAGGAAGAGCACGATATCACACTTGAGAAGATGACCTATTTGATTCTCTCGTTGATTCAGAATAACAACAAACTCACGAAGGAGAATCAGGTATTGCGGTCGATTGTTGCTAGAATTGACCCGGCGTCTTTTGATGATTGACCGTCGACACTCCTTCCACTCACGGCGTTCGTTCCACTCGTTCACTCCGCTCGGTCAATCTCTCGTCTCGCGTCGTTCACTCCTTCCACTCACTGCGTTCGCTCCACTCGTTCACTCCGCTCGGTCAATCTCTCGTCTCGCGTCGTCACTCCTTCCACTCACTGCGTTCGCTCCACGCGTTCACTCCGCTCGGTCAATCTCTCGCAATCGGAATAGAATTATAATGACTTGGTTATGTCAGTATAATTTCTCATACAAAAATACAGACCCCGGCATTTCTAGCACCGATATTACTCATAAATCCGCGTTAAATATTACACCTTCGGTAAAAATGGAACGCTGATTTGTGAGCAATATCGGTGCTAGGGGTGCTCGGTTGTGCTCGGGATGCGTATAAATTGAGTTCATCATTACGAGAGATGACCGAGCGGAGTTCACGCGTGGAACGAACGCAGTGAGTGGAAGGAGTGAACGACGCGAGACGAGAGATTGACCGAGCGGAGTTCACGCGTGGAACGAACGAAGTGAGTGGAAGGAGTGAAGGACGCGAGAAAAATTGAAATCATATATCAGTATTTGTGCCTATGGTATCGTATCATCGTATCGTATCGCATCGTATCGTATCGCTCGCTCATTGTATAATGGAACTAACAAATCTATCTCTCGTTCAATCGTTCCCTACATTATACGCGGTTGACAAAAATGGCAAAATAAAAATATGGACTACTGCGGTTCTTCAGCCTGTGGACAAGAAGCTGGCTGCGGCCGGGTATGCGAGTTCGCGGACTACGCACGGATATATCAATGGAAAACAGCAGGCGACCTATCGCGATTATAACACCGGTAAAAATATCGGTCGTTCTAACGAGACAACGCCTCTCGCGCAATGTATCTCGGAGACTCGGCGCAAATGGACGGACAAGAAGGAGAAGGAGGCGTATACCGAGACGAAGCCCGCGGATTATGGTGAAGGGTATGGCGATATTTCTGGGGGGTGGTGCGGTGGTGACGACGACGACGACGACGATGGCGCGGCGGCTGGTTCTGGACCTTTCCTCCCGATGCTCGCCCAGACATTCAACCCGGCTGACGCCATCGTCACTGGTGCCGCCGGAACCGGCAGTAAAAAGAAGAAGGTCATCACATTCCCGTGCTTCGTCCAACCAAAGTTGGATGGATTACGGTGTGTATCGTATGCGACACGTCTACCTGGCGGCGGTAACGATGCCATCGGAGCCGTCTGCGAGGTCGCCCTTCAATCGCGCACCGGCGCCTTCTTCACTGGGCTCCCCCATATCGCCGCTGCGCTTCGGCCCTATCTCTCGCAACACCCTTCGGTCGTCATTGACGGCGAGTTGTATACGGACCAAATGCCGTTTGAAGAACTCGCCGGGCTCATCAAAAAGAAGAAAATAACAGATTCCGACGTCGAACGACTTAAAAAAGTCAAATATCACGTCTATGATATCTATGACAGAATGAACGAGAATGCGCCTTATTCCGAGAGACTCGGCGTTCTTGCTGCGGCGGTCCGTCGGTGTGGGTGTGTCGCAAACGACGCAGTTACGGCGTCCACGGCGGGGGGGCGGATGCTGCGAAGTGCGGCTACGACGACGGAGGAGGCAGCGACCGTGGTCGTTCTTGTGCGCACGGAGAAAGTGGCGGCGCTATCGGATTTCAGGAGGTTGTTCGCGGAGTTTGTGGAGGCGGGGTATGAGGGCATTATGCTTCGGAATGGGGCGGGTGTCTATCGTGCGAATTACCGCAGTAATGACTTACAGAAGTATAAGGAGTTTATGGAGGATGAATATCGGATTATTGGCTTCAAGGAAGGTGAAGGGCGTGATGCGGGGGCGGTGATTTGGGTGTGCGAGACGGCTGATGGTAAGGAGTTCTCCCTACGGCCTCGCGGTTCGATTGAACAACGTCGAGAGTGGTTCAATGATGGGGACTCATATATTGGTAAATACGTGACTGTTATATTCCAGGAACTGACGGAGGATGGTAAGCCGAGATTCCCCGTGGGGAAAGCGTTGAGGGTTGGGTATTAAGGATGAGTGGGGGAATGGATGCGGGAGATTAATGTATTATTTTTATTGAAATTTTATTTAAACCAGTTCGTGTATTCATATTATAATAATGTTTCCATTACATAAATGTTCGGAGGATGGGTGTGATAATACAGAAGATGGAGATAATCTATGTGAGATTCATAATGAACCTCTGTGTATTGAACCTGGATGTAATAATATTCCTAGAAAAAACCAGCGTACATGCCCCCTTCACGGGGGTTGTAAAGTATGTATAGAACCTGGATGTAACAATCGTACAACCAATATAACTCATAAGTGTAAGTTTCATAATAGAATAATATGTAACATATTCGGTTGTGATAAAACCGCCAAAAAAGGATATGATAAATGTATGACGCACGTAAACGAAAGATGGTGTAATACAGATGGTTGTAATAATATGGCTTACGGAAAGTATGATAAATGTATACTTCATTTCGGTATGAAATGCGTTATACCTGGATGTGAAACAAGAATAAAATATATACATACACATTGCTCTATTCATAAACAAACGTGTATAGTTCCTGGATGTACTAATAAAAAGGCACTCGTAGATTTAAGCTGCTTTGTACACGGAGGAGGGCGCCGATGTGATGTATGGGGCTGTAATAAACCTGCCATCAATAAATATGATAAGTGTATGGACCATCGCTTCGGAAAAAAATGTATCGTGCCTGGTTGTGGTAAACATTCTATGGGTAGAACTCATAGATGCGGTAGGCATGGTGGAGCTAGAATATGTAATGAACCAAATTGTAACAAATTTGCTGCGGGTGCGACATATAAGTGCCGAAGTCATGGAGGAGGTAACCGATGTCCGAATTGTATTGACTGGATTGATTCAAGGTGCGGTTCACCTAAGCACGATGGATATTGTGTGACTTGCTTCAAGCACTTGTTCCCAGATGACCCGCGCAGCAAGAAAAATAAGAGGTTTAGCAAGGAAATGATGGTGAGAAACTTCATTAACGAGCATTATGACGGTTTCGTTCATAATATCCCATTGTATACCGGTAATTGTAACTGTGCTCACAGACGCCGTATCGACCATCGTAAGCTATTTGGAAACACAATCCTAGCGATTGAAACGGATGAGTTCGGACATCGAGGGTATGACCAGGTTGACGAAGAGATTCGTTATGATGACGTGTATATGATTCATAGCGGAAAGTGGATATTCATACGCTTTAACCCAGACAATAATGTGAGTAAGGTGGATATAGAGGATAAACTTACGAAGTTGAAAGAAACGATGGATGAGTGTATTGACCGTATAGAATATGAGGAAAATACGGAGTTGGTAGAGATTATTAAGTTGTTCTGTTGATGTGTATGATTGTTCCAATGAATGACCATTCCAAATGAACGACGAAAACGCCCATTGGGCGGTCATACACGCATCGCGTGCGTCGAATGCTGACACTGACTTGTCCACCCCGTCAACGTCAACCACACTGGAATACGAGCAATATTTTTCATATAATGTTAAAAAACCATATCCGTTTAATATGAGTTATAGTGAAGAAAACGGAGTTCAAAAGTATTTTACAGATCCCGAAAAATGACATGGGGGGGGCATGTGCATTTTCGCCAAACGAGTAGCTTTTAAAACAAGAAAAGTTAGAATTCCCTTAAAATCAATAAAAACCCCTTAAAATAACAATACAGTCTCATTATGCTCTCATTTTCATATATTCCCTTAAATTCTCTTTAATGACATTGGCCCAAACCCCCCCACGCCGCCCCGCGTTCAACCCCCCGGCTTATTTTCGGGGGGTAATCTAGGAAACTTTAGCGAACCTTCAGGAAATGTCAACGACTCCCCCGCAGAATTATATATTCCGTTGTGATAATTGCCAGTTCATAACCAGTGTCAAACGCGACTACCAGCGACACATCGCGTCAACGAAGCACGCCAAGCGAACCGAAACGCACGCCCCTGGTCTCAATTTACCACATAGCGAACCAATGTCATCACATCACAACAGCATTGGTTTGACATCTTTGCCACAACTTTACCATACAGGAGGCCAACCCGGCCAACTCGCTTTCATATTTGACAAGCAGATTTATAAAACCTGTGAAAATTGTGGTAGTAAGTATCAAAGCAAGAGCGGATTATGGAAGCATCGTAAGACGTGTGAGGGTAAGCCCGAGCAAGCGCAAGCGCCAGCGGCAGCGACAACGACCGACAATGACTTTAAATCAATGATGATGGATATGTTGAAAAACAACCAGGAGTTTCAGCATAAAGTATTTGAAATGATGTGTAACCAACAATCACTCGTCGTCAACGCCGCCACCGCCGCATCAACGGCAGCCACCGCAGCCGCCACCGCCGCCGCTGCCTCAGCCGCTCCCGCGAATTACACCAATAGCAATAATTATAACGGAACAACGAACAGTCATAATAATAATACATTCAATCTCCAGTTATTCTTGAACGAGCAATGTAAAGACGCGATGAATATGAGCGACTTTGCGAGTTCCATTACATTGAATGTGACCGACCTGGATGATTTCGGGCGAGTGGGGTATGTGGAGGGGATGTCAAAACTCTTTATTAATACATTGAGAGAAACAGATGTATGTAAACGCCCGATACATTGTAGCGATGCGCGCCGAGAGACGCTTTATGTGAAGGATGCGGATAAGTGGGAGCGTGAAGGTCCCGAGAATACGACAATCACGAATGCGGTGCGGGTGGTAGAGCATAAGAATATCGTCCTTGTGAATGAATGGGCGAAACAGAATCCGAGGTGTGAGGACAGCAGGACGACGGAGAACGCACAGTATATCAATATGTCGCGCGCGGTGCTGGATGGGGATGATAGGAATATCGCCAAGGTGATAAAGCGGGTGGCGAAGGCGGTGGTGATCGAGAAGGGGCCGCCTTAATGGAAACGGAGCGGTAGCGGAGCCGGATGGATCCGGAGGCTTAATAGTGCTTGCTTGAATACCTACGGCGGTGTTGACGATGGGTGCGCTTGGCGCCGCCGCCGCCGCCTTTCACCTTGTTGAATAATGCGGTCCAACCTTTGGGGCCGAAAATGGAGCGGGTATTTTCAAGGATGTTTATCATTTGTTTGACGCAGTCGGACATTAAAGCGGTTATTTCGGCCTGACCGGTCACAGCATTGATAGTAACTGGCAGTTTAATCGTATGTAGCCCGCCGGGGGCGGCATTACGTGTGCGAATTAGGATACCTTGTGGAATGAACGCATCGGCGCCAGGAGCAGTAGCTACAAGAGTATCCATGGCAAAGAGAGGGGCGGCCGCCGTAGAAGTATATAATGTTGCCGCAGCAGCACCGACACCACCATTTTGATACACTCCTGTCGGATCATGTACTCCGTAGGTCGTTTTATCAAGACTCCCCTCTCCATTAATTGTGCTATCATCGCCTCGCGTAGTATTACACAAATACCCGACAATATTCAATACTTCTGTTATTGAGCTTTCGGGGGTTATAGTAGGACCTGCGGGTCCCGTTTTTTCAACATTTAACATAAAATCTGGTCCGAATTCACGACCTGTTCGCGATAATATTATATCATTTGTAATAGCTCCTGCTGCTGCCATCTTTCTCTCGTCAACTATACATACTACAGACAAAATAATATAGACATACCCCGTGTAGTTATATAAATGTCCGACCAATTCTCCGACTACGACGAAGCAACCCAACGACACATAATCGAGTTGGGTTGCTTCATACACGCCAAATCTCTCGCACATCACCGCGCGCATCTTCCGCCTCCCGCCGTCGCCACCGTCGCCTCCGCCGCCGTCGCCCCCTGGGCCAAAGAATACGAATACAACGAACTCAAGCAACAAGCCGCCAATCTCTCGTCACGCGTCTTTGAAGTCCGCGAAGAAGAGTATAAGAAAGGCGAAGCGAAAGTCGCAGAGTATAAGCAGCAACTCGCCGCGGAACGCCAGCGTCTCGATAAAATCCTCGCGACCATCCAATCCGACACCGACAGGCAAATCACCGCGAAGACCGACCACCTCAACAAGAAAATCGCCGACCTTGAAGTGAAAAACAAGTGGTATTACAGCCTATACGAAGACAAATCAAAGGGCAAGAATTATGAAGAGGAACTTTATCCTAAATTGCTGGATTACAATGACGCGCACCTAAATTCTATCTGGCAAATCACCCACGTGGGTTCCGTCTTAAGCGAAAAGACCGACTTCCATTTCCGTCACAAGGACACCGGTGTCGTCATCCTACTGGACACCAAAAACAATCTCCCCACCAACCCAGTTGTGAGCACCGCCGAGTTTGAGCGCGACGTCCTGCGCAAAGAAACCGCGGCCATCGGCGGGATTATGCTCGCAAATGGCAATATCTCCTGTAAGAAGCGGTTTGAAATCAACAAACTACAACAAAAGACACTGGTTTACGTCTCATGTTTTGACCGGAACAACATCCCGTTCTTTTTCTCGCTGCTGGATATGATAATGGAGATGTCGCGCGGGTCTCTCGAACAAGGTAGTTCAGCAACCTCCATCTCCATCGCCGCCGTGGAAGCACTCCGCGCACTCCTCATCGCGGATTACAAACGTGAACAGGCCAACCTAGACGCCGCCGAGAGAATGCGAAAGTCCACCCAGAAGGCAATGGACGCCATCATCGCCGAGTTTGATACTCACTTCGCCGGCGAAGATATCGAGATGGCCGCGAAATCCGACGAAGTCCAAGTGAGTTCCGCACGCGTGAAACCGAAGACAAGCACGGATATTATTGATTACACCGAATTAGAGAAAGACCGCACCGTCATCGGGCAACGCAGTAAATACTACTTGGAATATGGAACAACGATTCAATATTTCAAGAACAATTATGCGCGGAATCAAAAGGTGGCTGCGCTTTCTTCCGGCGCGGGCGCAGCGGTTGTCCTTTCGGTTAAAACCAATTAAAACAATAAATGGTGGTTATATACTCGCGAAATGTATAAAGGACAAGCCCAACAAGATAAGTTCGTAATTCACGCGCTTCAAGGTAAGCGACGCGGATATTTCCTGGAAATCGGGTCCAATCATCCGATAGTTTCAAATAACACCTACATTATGGAGTCAGAATATGACTGGAGGGGCATTATGGTAGAATACGACGCGCAATTCCTGCCTCTTTACAAGGAACATCGTCCAAACAGCATTCATCTCATCAACGATGCTTCACAAATTGACTACAAGCGCGAGTTTGAATTAAACAACGTGCCTCGCGCAATAGATTATTTACAGATTGATTTAGAGGAAGCAAACGGTTCAACCTTGCGAACATTACAAAACCTGGATAAAAATATATTTGACACCTATACATTTGCGACGGTGACATTTGAACACGATATTTATTATTCAAATACTTATAATACCCGTGAAATCTCTCGCGAAATCTTTGCGAGACGAGGATATATCCCAGTGTTTCAAGACATCAATAATGGATTTGATTTCCCATATGAGGATTGGTATGTCCACCCGACACTCGTGAATACCGCGTATATTCAAGAACTGAAATCTCTCAATCAGAAACATTATAAACAGCATCCAGTGACTGGATTGACCATCAACTGGAGCGATATAGAGTACCCGATGTGAAATACCGCATCAATTACATATAAGTAAATATAAGTAAATAATATACTCAATGAAGGCGTGTATATTATTATCGGGATTACAACGGAATTTCAGACCATTTATCACAAATCAACTTCGGTGTGTGATTGATAAATACAAATTAGATGTATTTATTTATACATCCGACGAAAACGTCCTACGCTATTCGGAGTCAAGCAATACTGTCATTGATTATAAACCGTCGCCATCATTTGAAACAGGCGTCGCTTTTTTCAGAAATGTGTATTCGTCATTAAAGGGGATGTATATCGATCATAACAATGAACGATTTACAGAATATCTGAAACAATATGACATTACAAAACACCGCAATCATACCGTGAATATGATTAGTTCTTATTTCAAGATAAACGGCGCGATTTCTTTAATGGAAGAGTACGAAAAACAGCACGGGTTTCGGTATGATATTGTTATGCGATGTAGGTTGGATTTTTATTCGTGCGATGACGGGTTCGTAGACCCCTATAAAATCAACCAGGATACTGTATATTTTCCGGTATCACGGTTTAACCATCACAAGGATGATGGCGGTTTTATAATGAAACGATCTTTCATTGACTATTTCAAGGAGTTCATTCACGTCATTATCGGTTTTGATGATACATCGGGGTATATTATAATTGAAGACCAAATACATCATTATATGAAAAATAAGCATAAAATCGCGTATATTCCGAATTTCGCATATCGCATTGGTCTTGGATGTAGACCATCTACGGTTCCGTATATAGAGAACCTTGAATTATTGAATTCCCTTGAATATCATAACGAGTTGAAGTAGAACATTATTATGGTTTTCATTCAATTGTTACTACGTTCTTCGGCGCGCGCGTGTATTTTGTATATTATTATACTATTTACTGAATGTCAGACGTAACAACGCGAACCGGCAGATTTAATCAGATCTACTCAAGTTCATCCTCTAGCGGACACGGTTCATATGAAGAAAATACCGTTTTATTTAGAGGCTATCTTTCATAAGTCATCGCGAAATATAATGTAAAATCAATACTGGATTTGGCCTGTGGGAATATTATATCGCAGTCAAGGACATCATCGAGCATAACAATATAAAATATATTGGAGCAGATATCAGTATAAAAATAATAGACCATAACAAAAAAACATATCCCGAACAGGAATTTATATGCCTGGATGCCATCACCAGCGACTTATCCGAATATAACTGCGACTTGATCATATTTCGCCACGTGATTCAACATTTGAATTATACAGACGCACAAAAGGCGGTCGATAACATTTATACAAGTAAATCAAAGTATCTTTTTATCAACCATCAACGAGGACTACGCGCAAATGAGGATAGCCGTATTCAAGAAGATGGGTGGGCGAATCAAATGTATAACTTGAATATAGCGCCGTTTCATCTACAAAATAAGGAACTACTTTACATCAAAGACGAGGATACGCACGTCGTCGATAGAGGAGGTCAGGAGGAATGCTATAGTTTATATTCTATAGCATAAATTCTATAGCAATCATACTCGTGGTTGTTCGACGTGAATAATCTCTTCCGGCGAGAGATGCGAATCGTGGAGGAGCGAGAGGCGCGGGTTCTCGCTAGAGAAGTAGCTCGGGTATAATAAGTCCCAGTCCGTATCTTCAGGCAGAAGCGTCAATTGTGTATAAACATAACCGATAAATGCGCTACATACGAACCGGGATGTCTTTTGGGGGCGCGGGTCTTTCTTACAGTAGGCTTCAATCCAGTCGGTGATTACGACGTCATATGGTTTATCGTATACGACGTCGTGTATTTTCTTTAAGTTCTCTTTGGTGAATAGCTGGAAATGTTTCCAGCAGTGTAGTCTGCGGACGTATAATTTGCCGCCGTAGGTGCGGACATACTCGTCGAAAGGGACGAATTGGACGCCGAATTTCATCGTATTGTCTTCCGGGTCGGGGACGTTCGATGTGCCGGACATCCATACGTAGGTTCCTTTCATTGGCGGGTCGGTGAAATCGGGGTCTTTTACGACCATCGCAACGTGAGAGAAGTCGCTTTTTGTGGCGAATTTGATGAGCCAGCTTAATATTCCCCAGTCTTTGTATTCGAGGTCGTCGCATAGGATGAGGTCGCCGGTGTTGAGGGAGTCCATTGGAATGGAATGGAATGGAATGGAATGGAATGGAATGGAATGGAATGGAATGGAATGGAATATTATATTTTGCGACGAATATAATACTTCTTATATAGACGAGAGATTTGCTATATGTAAATTATACATCAATTGCTTCATCAAACGATATATATTTACGGTTGAGTGGGTCTGCTGTATGTCCGCCGTTGGGGCCACTGCCATAACCACCGGGTCTATATATTTGGTTTATATCTCCCATCCCTTTGAAATCCAGGTTCTTATTTTTGATAACGTCGTTGTGAATAAAGAAACAGTTTACGCCTTTTTTATCACAATATACGAGAGAATACCCGTATTTTTCGCCTAATTTAGTCAGTGAGAGCAAGGACACGCCGAAATAGTTAGAACCATCCCACCCGCCATTCTTGTCGTAAATAACGATTTTGTCCTCATTCGGGAGATGAGTCGCATTGTATTCACAGATGAGTATGTCGCATTTATAATTCTTCAATATTTCTTTCAAGCAATAAAAATCATTGAAATCAATATCTACTGATAGGACATTTATGTGGTCGGGGACATTATATTTACGGAATAATTCCACAACATTTTCTTTTGTTATGAATTCCTTTCTCAAATTAATAGCTGGGTTTTCATTCCCTCCATCCATCTGAAGACCAATCCATTTATATCTATCCCATAAGATTCTGGTATTACATTCCCTGCCAGATTCAACACCGAATTCTACGTAATATTTATCATTATTGTCCCCATTATAAATCAGTTCAAGTAGTTTCATTGTAATACCATCTTCGCCATTTTGTGAGAATATTCTCCGTTCAAACGTGTTTAATTCCATTATATATACGAGTTATGATACTATATATATTTGGGTATTTATATGATTTTATGAAATAGTTTATAGGTATTGTATGTGTCTGGCACCCAATCTCTCAAACATCTGGTGTTAGGATTCGTGAGTAGGTATGGTGCCTGGGGATTGCCTGGGTTATGTTTTTCACCGGATTCTCTCGGTGAACCAATGCCCGTGACTATTCCATCCGACGCGACCACCCATCTGTAACGACTGGACCGATTCGTAATCATCTTTTGGTGAAATTTCCACTTTCAATCCTTCAACAAACGGGAAGGATTCTCTCAAAATGAAGTTGTCAGTCACCGCAAGATTTTGTAAGTATTGAGATGAAATATTGTTGAACCAAGGATATAGTATATGACAGTTTTGATTCGTCTACTTTTGATAATCTCTCATTTTCATCCAATAATGTCAATACGAATTCTTTATAACTCGCGGATTTATCCCAAATGGGTTTCATTCTATCGGAATGTATAGATTGAAAGTTATGAGTTCGAGAGATTTCGGGGGAGGTATTGGTTATATGCGAAGATTATATCTCTCAAAAATATAAACGATGCCTGATATTACAAACTACGCATATATATGGTATAATGAAGCAAATCCTTTATCCGCTATACGAGTCCCTCATGCCAATACTATATTTCAATACGTAACTTCATATTCGTATCCGTGTTATTTAGCCAATAACGATGTAAGCCGTTTATCCGATACGAACAAGCACCAATTACTTCATGATGAATTTGGATTTATAAGAGATATAATGGACATTGCTGAACTACAAGGTATTAAACTCGTCCAAATCCCGCGAGTGTTGTATGATTTATTAAGTTTAGTTTATGTTGTTGAAACAAGCACGTGTATAAGTGTTATTGAAATTGATTGTAAGTATAATGATTGGTACCAAACATATGCGTCATATCTTTCTCATATAAATCAATATTTACTTTCGGGAAACAACAATTATAAAAATCATATTTTACAACTCAACGCATTTATTTTGAAAAAAATAGGTTATATTGTAGGAGGTGGTGAACCGCCTAGTTCATACGTTTTGACTACTATGAAACCTGCATCTACATTACCTATGAAAATGACAGATTCTTCCGTGGAAGACATTCGTTTATTTTTATCAGATAGAAATAAAGCGTGTGAATCCATATTGGAACATATTTTACAAGCCGAATATATTCATACACCTCCCAATTTTCGTGTGAATTTAACACCACAAACAAAAGAACTCTTTCGCCAAGTTCTTAGATTTGAATTACAAGAATCTTCAGGATATACAACATTATACAGAGGTTCCGTGTTAGAAAATGATTCGTTGATTAGACGTTCAGCTACTGGTCGTGGTGTGAAAAAGTTACAAAGCGTGAAGTTACAAAGCGTGTCTTTCAATACTTCAATATTAAGTGGTTGTATTAACGATGATACTGCATGTACTCTTTTTTATATGGAACCTACATCAACCCATGAAAGACTCGTAGAATTAACAAACTCCGGCAAAAATGATAAAATAAGATACTCTATTAAAAAATTCCTGAAAGGTGACAACTCAAGTGAAGACTCATTATTTTTTATACCTCCGATTCATCCATTACTACAGTTAAACGCAAAGGGCGAACTATTTCATCCAAGAACGAAGGTGAATCTGGGTGATATGCAAAACAAAAAGGTTAGTGGATTATCCTGTACTAATAAGTTTATTCGACAATCTGATTATTTACATTCAAATAAAACGATGATTGAATTAGATGCTTTGTATCAGCGTTTCAAAGCAACTGGTATTATCGATAGGTGGTATACTAAACCCGAACACCAAAGACAATATGAACGTTCCCGAAAAGCGCGAGTGTTCGCTTCACGAGAATCCGCCGCGAGAGGAAAGGATAGGTTACGCTCCCTTAAAAAAAGAGCAAAAGACCAAGGTAAAAGAACGCAACGGTCACCGAGTTCTCCAAGGTCGTCTAGGTCGTCTAGGTCGTCTAGGTCGTCTACGTCGTCTAGAACTCCGAGGTCGCTGAAATCGCCGAAAGTCTCTGAGGTTGCTCAGGTCGCTAAGGTTGCCGAATAAACGAATGAAGGTTACACATTCAGTTGATAAGTTGCGTGGCAGAGGAACACGAAGACGAAGACGAAGGCGAAGGCGAAGGCGAAGGCGAAGGCGAAGGCGAAGGCGAAAGCGAAAGCGAAAAGAGTATATAATAACATAATGATTATTATTTGTTGGCATTTATAGATGGTTCGGCACCCAATCTCTCAACATCTGGCGTTAGATTTTACCTTCGGTGAATATGGAACGCGGATTCGTGAGAAAGTCTGGTGCCTGCGATGCCGAGTTTGTGTTTTTACGACTGAAATCTCTCGTAGTTCACGGATTGAAACGTATGAGTTGAGAGATTTGTTGGACGTTTATAATGGTTTGGAATTGTTATGTTGAGAGATTTATGTTTATGGATGTTTACAGATGGTTCGGCACCCAATCTCTCAACATCTGGCGT
>Ga0222714_10002699_pt1 | contig 18562 bp, 20 predicted proteins | sample C33_3DmetaG_FD_165048 | JGI IMG/M metagenome (GOLD analysis project Ga0222714, IMG submission 165048) | Estuarine water microbial communities from San Francisco Bay, California, United States - C33_3D | ecosystem: Environmental > Aquatic > Marine > Unclassified | place: USA: California...
CAGAGAATGGTTAAGGAACTAACAGAACCCAAAATGGATTGGAGAGAAATTATTCAACAACAGATTATGAGTACGATTAAATCCGACTATACTTGGATGAGACCTTCACGTAAATCTTGGCACACATCTGCTATTCTACCAGGACAGAATAATGATCAAATGATTGACATTTGCTTGGCACTAGATGCTTCAGGTTCTATCACAGACAAACAGTGTAAAGAGTTTTTAACAGAAGTTAAAAACATAATGGATCAATATCAAGATTTCCGAATACATCTTTGGAGTTTTGACACAGAAGTTTTTAATCCCAAAGTGTTTACACCTGACAATGCTGATGAGTTGTTAGACTATCAGTTTGGTAACGGTGGTGGTACAGAGTTTGAATGCAATTGGGATTATATGAAACAGGAAGGTATTGAACCTAAGAAGTTTATCATGTTCACAGATGGTTGGCCTTTTGATTCATGGGGTGATCCAGACTACTGTGATACCATATTCCTAATCAATAACACATACGAAAGAAATATTGAAGCACCATTTGGAATGACTGTACACTATGAGGATTAATCCACTTAATTTTTACGGCAGACGAGTAGAGAAGTTGATGCCTCATTTTACCACTCATATACGATTCTTAATAGACTACCAAGAAGAACGCATCAATCGTTGGATACATGAAAACTGTTCAGGCAGATACTGTTTGGTCAAATCGATCCGATGGGATCGTGATGCTTGGCGAGCGGCAACCACAATTGGTTTTGAAGAGCCAGCAGATATGACTCTGTTTGCTCTAAGTGGTATGTCTAACGACAAATATCCATTTTAAATTACCAAAATACTACCACATTGTTTCTACCAAAAGATTGACTCTGCTAATTAATTCTAGTATAATTGGTGTATAAGGAGACAAACACAAATGGTAACAAAAACAAAAAAATTAAAAAAGGAAGTTGAACCCAAAGCCACAGCACAGGCAACCGCCACTGCTCAACCAGCAAGTCCAGCACCTCAACAATCCAGCACAGATTTATCAATTGCAGATTTAAAAAATTTAGCAACAATTATTGATGTTGCATCTACTCGTGGGGCATTCAGAGCAAATGAAATGGCCACTGTAGGAGCGATGTATAATAAACTTCAAGCATTCTTAGCCAAAGTGGCTCCAGAACAAAAGCCTGAAGCAAAAACAGCAGAAGCCGCGGCTCCTGCAGGAAAATAGGAGAACAGTATGGTACAACAAATGATGCCAATGGACGTAGAAGGCACAGCACAAACAGTGGCTTCTAATAGAAGACAATTCAAACACATAGGGAAATTAAAAGACAGTGGTGCTAATGTAGCAATCATTTTTAGAACAGTACCAGAAGAACCTGAAAACTGCCTAGTAATTGGTCCTAAGTTTTTAGACGATACCAGTCATAATGCTTTTATGAAAGCACTAGAAAGCACAGAAGGTCAAGCATCTTTTGAATTAGGTACATATCTAAATAGAGTTTCATTTCCTGATGGCACCAATATGCTCGCTTTCCTACACCAAGGCAATTACATCAAAAAAATGCCAACCAAAAATGTTATAGTAACTATGGGGTCTGGCACAGATGGTGAAGTCTCTTTAGATGAGTTAAACAAACTAATTGCTCAAGAACGTGGTGTAAAAGTTTCTGAATTAGCGGTAGCAGATCCAACTCCAAAACAAACTGCTGATGCCAGCAAAAAGAAAACAGCCAAGAAATAAACAGAACTGGGTACAACTAGCTCAACACTTTGTTGCTCAATGGCCAGAAGTTCTAGAAGGTATTGAGTTAACTAGGATGCCTATCACATACGTGGATGCTGTAAATATCATTCTCAAAAATAATGTTACAATTACAGTAGATGTAAAAGCCAGTCTTAAAACAATGACTCGAGAACAGACTGCCGCTATGTTGAAAACTTATATCAATAAAAACTTCACCAATATTAAAACTGTGGATTTAAAATTTAATGTGGCAAAGTTAAAAGAGGACATGGAAAATAAAACTAAAGCAGTGCTATCAAAAACTTTTAATCGCTAGTTTCTATTTTGTTTGAAATTTCTTTTAGTATTTGTAAATTTTTGGCTACATCAATTGCATTATTAATATTACTAATTGGCTCCCTTCTTACGGTAACACAGTCTACAAATTCTTTTAATTCATTTCTTAATGGATTTGTTGGTACAAAAAAGTTTAAAGATTTAGTTTCGTAATTAAATCTATCACCATTCCATAATTCTGTAGTAAGCCTTACATACTCATTTTCTTCATCCCAGAAGACTATACCTTTTTCTCCAATTATTGTATAAGTTCTAATTTTTTCTGGATAATACCAACTGAGATTTAATTTGATATCAATACCATTCAATTTAAATTGATACTCATCTCTATCACACTGATTGAAAGAACTAAACTTATAACCTGTGTGCTTAACATCTGTGTACATATGAGTACCAAAAAAATAATCTAATATGCTAACATCATGCGGTGCTAGACTTGTTAGAGTACTGATCTTTTTTTGAAATCTACCCCAATTCAATCTGTTGGCTTCAACAAACTTTACTTTTCCGATCCGGGGTAACAGTTCTTTTACTTTGTGTACTCTACCATTGTAAAGAAATATGTGTCCAACCATTAGTGTTTGATCTGTAAGATATGTTTTAATTTCATTGCACTCATCTAGAGTTAGTGCTAATGGTTTCTCTACATATAAATTTTTATTTCTTTTTAATAATTCAATCGTTTGTTTATGATGTTCCCAAGCAGGAGTTGCCACAATCACATTGTCAAAAAGAATATCATCAATAGACTTACCATCTTTGATATCTACAATTTCGGTTTCTTCTACTCCTGGAATAGTTGCCAATTCTTTGGCAATTTTAGATCCCCAATAGCCTGCTCCTAATAAACTAATTTTCATTGTAAAAATCCTTAATTGATTGGATGATGTAACCTTGCTCATCTGTCTTTAAAGTATGATAGCAAGGCAAACTCAAAATATTATCACACACATACTCTGTTCTTGGTACTTTGGTGTGTGCTGACACAAAACTTTTAAAGGCGTTGGTTTTGTGTGTTGGAAATTTATAGTGTACATTGGTACCAATACCTTTATCATTTAGATACTTCTGTAATGCATCTCTGGTGCCTGCTGGAGTTTCTATCACATACACATAGTAGGTATGTTTGCTCCATTCGGTTTCTTTTGGTATTTTTACTACATCTTTTAATTCATCTGAATATCGTCTACATATCATGCTTTTTTGTTCTAACCAACTGTCTAGTTTTTTTAATTTTTCTAACAGTATCACTGCTTGAAGATTGTCTATTCTAGAATTATACCCAACTACATCATATTCATATTTTTTTGTTCTGCCATGATCTCGGTACATTCTAACTTTATCAATTAAATCTTTAGATCCTGTAACAGCACCTGCATCTCCCATGGCTCCTAGATTTTTTACTGGATTAAAAGAGAAACAGGTTAGATCAGCGATACTGCCAACTTTTTTACCTCTATAGGATGATCCAAAAGATTGTGCGGCATCTTCTATCACATAAAGATCATATTCCTTAGCAAACTTTTTAATCTTGTCTATATCTGGAGTTTGTCCGTACAAATCAACAAATAATATTGCTTTAGGATTGGTTGCTAATTTGATTTGGTCTGTATCCATTAGATAGTATTCATCGATATCTATAAACACAGGCGTGGCTCCAACATTCACAATGGCTTCTGTGGTGGAAACAAATGTATGAGACACTGTATAAACTTGATCTCCCGGTCCAACTCCACAAGCACGTAAGGCACAAACTAATGCATTGGTTCCTGAACCTATAGAAGCACAATCGTCTGCTCCTGTATATGCACAGATGGCTTGCTCAAACCTATCCACAGTAGGGCCTGTTATAAAATCTGATCGTGCAATCACATCTGCAATTGCGGAGTCAATCCCTTCTTTGCACTCAAGATATTGAGAGTGTAAATCTGTAAAAGGTATTTTTTTGTTCTCTGTCATAGAATTAATTAACCATATTTTTGTTCATAGTAATTTTTCAACCATTGAAAGTCATAACTTAACATAATATCACTGTTAGAGTCTACAAAATCTTTGGCATCTTGTGCGGCACAATACACCCATTCTGAATTTTTTCCAGTGCCCAATTCACACCATTTTTTTAAACGGTATTTGGATTCTACTGTGGGGTTATCACGACATTGAACCATAAGTTTAACTATTTCTCTAAATGCAGTTCTCCATGCTAACCACGGAGATTCATTGAAATGGTTTATAGCAGACAGGATAGGTACCCATTCGTGTGGTGCTGAAAGTGTAAAATCTAATCCAGGATCCTGAGTTTCTAATACCAATCTTTTATTATACAGTAACACAGCACCGTGACCATATTCCAATCCATTTACAGGATTTTGACAGTTAAAAATATAATGACAAGGATTTTTTAATCTATCAGGTTGAAAATCAAATCGAAAACTATCCACTATTTCTAGTTTTGGAAACACAGCAAAGAAATAGTCTGTTTCACTCATTAATGCGGCAGTATGGTATGCTTGAGTTTGTCCTTTAACGTCTTTACACCATTTAGCTCTCGGAAACTTTTCTTTCAGCAATTTAAATCTTTGTTCTGCAGACGGCTCGTCATATGAAATAAAAATTATGTCCATTAGTTTTACTTCGTATGTAAATGTAGTATTAGTAATATATCTATAATCATACAACTGTTTGATTTTATTTAGATATGGCACTAACATAATATCATTGGTTTTGCCCCAGGTATAAATTTTAGTATCTTCCCAAAAACTTGGAAAAAAGTTTGGTGTTTCTTTTAAATCTTTATTAATCAACCACGCATAAGGGATGATTTTGTTTTTATTATAATCTTCTACTATATTATTAAGAGAAAAATATATTTTTTTCAAATTAGGATACTTTAATTTTATTTCATGATAGTTAATATCTCTAAAATCTCTTAAAAATTTTAATTCATCCATTTGTTCTAAAAACTTTTGTTTTGGTATTAAAAAAACATTACCTTCTTTATTTGCTCCAGAATAAAACACGTGCATCTGATCTTTTTCAAACTGTTCAGGAATATAATCAAACAAACTATCATCAAACTCTACAAAAGAAGCAAACACCCAAAAATGGCTTGTTTTTATATCATGTATTCTATTTTTTATAATTTCAAGATAGTTTTTTATAAATGGAATCTCATCAGTATGCCATTTATTTTGATCTTCTAAATTAGGAAATTTTACTTTGATACAGTCGAAGGCCATTGTTTTATCCATTCGTAATATTTTTTTAATCCTGCTTCAAAAGAATATTGTGGTTTATATTTCACTAATTTTTTTGCTCTACTAATATCTAATGTACCTCTATCTGGATACAGTTGATTTCTTCCTGTATCTATAATTTTACTTTTACTGCCTGTAATTTTAATAACCTCTTTAGCGGCTTTAAGTAAAGTTTGTGCGTTACCTGCTGTAATATTAAAACTAGTATTGTAAATTTCACTCAAACTTACCTGTGCTATGCCTGTGGCTGTATCATCCACATGGGTAAAATCCACTTTGTTCTTTCCATTGTGTACATTAAGATCTTTATTGCTCATAGCGGCTTCAAAGAATTTAGATAACACTCGATCCGGTAGGTCACCTGGTCCATACACTCCGCTGGGTCTAATGATATTATATTTTAATCCTGACCTTTGAGCAAAGTGTTTGGTCAAACGTTCTCCCATTAATTTGGCTTCACCGTAGATGTTGGTTGGTTTGGTATCCTCATCTTCTGAAGTACCATCTCGATAGTTGCCGTACACCATAGATGAACTCACATAAACAAATTTTTTAACTCCAAATTTTTCTGCGTGCCATAACATATTAGTGGTACCGTCTACTATTTGACTGATACCTTCTAATGGATTGTCTTGTACCAGTTTGGCTCTAGGATAAGCGGCAAGATGTATCACAATGTCTGGATGAGAACGAAATGCTCGTAAGCCTACATCAGCATCTCTCACATCACCTTTTAATACTACTCCAATGTTTTTCCAACCTTGTTGTCGATGTACATAATATTTTTCTAGTTCTGCTGGAGAAACTAACCCATATGTTAAATCATTATCAAGTATAGATACTCGGTGTTGTTGGGATAGGATTTCAACGAGTTTAGATCCTATAAACCCGTTGCCACCTGTTACTAATATTTTCATCAGAATACTTTAACTCCGTACTTGGCTTCAAATGCCTTAGCATCTGTTCTATCATTCACAATAGGTTGTCCTTTAATGTTTAGGCTAGTGTTCAATAGTATAGGACAACCGGTCTTTTCTTTCCATTTGGTAAGCAACTCATGAAACCCTGGATTATCCGTTTTTCTAACGGTTTGCACCCTAGAAGTGCCATCGTAGTGTATGATAGCAGGAAAGTCTTTACCACGCACACACGCCGCTGTAAATTGCATATAGGGGGTGTTTTTAACGGCTTTAGGTAGCACAAAATAGTCGTTTACATCCTCTTCTAGTATGGCTGGAGCAAAGGGTCGGAACTGCTGTCTACGCTTGATTTGATTTACCAAACCTTTAACTTCTGGTCCTCTGGGATCTGCTAGGAATGATCTATTACCCAGTGCTCGTGGCCCAAATTCTGCTCTGCCGTTGGCCACTCCGCACATCTTGTTTGACTCTAATTCTCGGATAATTGCATCCACAGGATATTCACCCTCAATGTTATGACCTAAGAAAGGATGACGCCAATTGAGATGTTTCTTTTCTGCGGCCGCAATACAACCCAATGATGATCCTGCATCACCTGGATTTGGCATGATCCAAATGTTATCAAATATGCCTAGATCTGCCAGTTTAGAATTAGCCGCACAATTGAGTGCAACACCACCGCCAAACACCAGATTACGTTGGCCTTCCATTAGGCAACTAACCGGTAGATAAGAAGCCGCTCGGCTCCATAGTCCTGCCAATATCTCTTCTGTGACTATTTGAATAGATGCCGCAATATCCATTGGATCTGCGCCTGGTGCCCAATTGCCTATGCCTCTGTGTAAGTTTTGAGAAAGTTGAAAAGGCATTGCTGAGTCAATAAAGTCTCTGTAAATTTTGTCTTTGTAAATCGGTTTTCCATACGCCGCCATACCCATTAGGATATATTCTTCCTCAGCAGGTTTTAATCCGCATCTTTGAGTAAATGCAGAATAAAGAATACCTAACGAGTGTGGATACTTGGTTCTCTCTCTTAATTCCATCTGCCCGTTTTGAGCAGTCCATATAGAAATTGTGTCCCATTCACCTATGGCATCTACAGTTAGTATCACACAGTCTCGGAAAGGTGATGTGTAGTAGCCAGTAGCCGCGTGTGATTCATGATGTAACACATACTCATCTATACGATTGATACCAAACTTTTTTAAATGCTGACGAGGTAACTCTCGAGGATCTAATGCAAGTTTGTACTGTCCTGCTGACCATTGACGCATTTTTTTCAGCAATGGTCGTTCATAATAAACCACCTTATCAAATGGTCCATAGGTCATGGCTTCATCTACTATCTGTTGATTAAGATAGTGATCATTTTTTATCTTGCTGTATCTTTCTGAATGAGCGGCCCAGAGTATCTCAGAGCCATCTACCACTGCCATTGCGGCATCGTGGTTCATGCAGTTAATGCCTAATATTCTCATTTTATTTGTAGATGAAAGGATCTTTTTTCTTTAATTCTTTTAATCTTTTTCTATAAGCAAGTTCTTGTTTGATCTTGCTTATCAAAGATTTTATCCAATTGATCATTGTTGCTCCTTTTGGTTATAAATTTGTAAAAACTTGTCTTTCATTAATTGTACAGCATCTTGGTGTGCAGAATCAAGTGGATGTGTGGTGCCTCGGGGATAATCATTTAATAATGCCCATTGGTTAAACCCCATCATTCTCTCACCAAAGGAGTACCAATTGGTAAAATCTATTTCTCCATATAATGCTTTCATCAAAGAATCCTGCTCTGCGTGTGGTTTAAACTCTTGGTAAAATAAAGAATTATCTGCCAACGTGAATAGGTATGGTATACCTTTCTTTTCTAATATATTTTGAAGCCATATGATTGATTTCCAACTCTGATATATTTCATGGTATTCATTAGCCGCATAACGATACAAACTATTGGCAAACTCTCGCACACCAGTTGTAGCCAGTTCTTCTCTTCTCTTTTGAAACATTTCTTGTTGTGGTTCTGAACTTGATAAACTTTTAAACACTTCTGCTTGTTTATCGTCGGTGTCCCATGGAGTTATTGATGCCCAACGTGTGTCTTCTAAATATCGATTTCGAGGCATGGCCCAATCATAACGCGAAGGAAAACTCCACATAACAAGAACACAATCTACTGAATTATTAGACACATAATGAAATGTTTTTCTAGCGATTGCTGAATTACCAATTCCACCTTTAGCAATACAATGATAGTCTTCCTGTACTAAATCTGTCAAACCTTTGGCCCATGTTTTGTTCGAAGGTGGAAGTCCTGTATGATTACAATCACTTAATTCGTGTCCATATGTAAAACTACAACCTGCTGATAATATTTTTTTAGTCATAAATTTTTAAAACTTTATTTAAAAGTGGAAATGTCTCACCAAAATTTTCGTGGCGATAAGCATCTGCTTGTAGAATTCTATCTAATCTTTGCTGACGTATTTCTGGTGTGTCTCTGTCTGCCGCATTCATAAATCTTAATGTGGGTTGAAAATCTTTCAGCATAGAGTATCTTTGATTCACAATGTCTTTAACCTGTTGAGGCAGTGTTTGAACATTGAAGTAATCAGGATCAAACAGTGTGTTCACATAAAAGAATTTGGGTTGATACTGTGCTACCCAAAAAGCAATTTTAGCCAGATTAAACACATTAAAAATACTCACAGTGGTACAGATCTGAAAATCCATATTAGGGGTTTGGCGCTCTTTAAACTTGACTAGGTTAGCATTTACTTCTCGCCAATTAGCCGGATGTCTTTGATATTCAAACTGTGGCCCTATATCATCTATAGAAAATGCAATTTCAACTCTTTTAAAATAACTCCAAAGATCAAATATTTCAGGTGGTGGCAATTGTGTACCATTTGTGTTGTAATGTATGTCTTGATTTTTAGCATAACCTTTTTCCACACAATGCATTAATATTTTAAAATGATCTCGTATCATAAAAGGTTCTCCGCCTGTAAATTCAAAGTACTCTGCATCCTTTAAATCATCTTTAATATCATCAAAGAATTGAGGATTTCTTTTGGGCCAACCGCCTTCTGTGAGATTTTTTCTTGCTACAGGATTTTCTCCATAATCCAATTCTTCCTGTGCCCATTTAGATGACGACCATGAACCACATATTCGGCATTTTAAATTACACACATTACCTAGTTTAAAATCTATAAATTTTAACATAGGGTTACTATCGGGTGTCCAATCAGTTAAAGAATTTTTCATCTTATATAAAGAGTTCATACGTTTGGATGTTTTACCAGCATCTTCTTCTGACCAACAGTTTTGACAGCCTATGGGTCTTTTGCCATTACGAAATTCCTGTCTAAGTTTTTCCATGTATTCAGACTGCTGAATATTTTTTAATCCCGTCTCATAGACTTTAACATCGGGTATAGAACCCTTATATAGACAACAAGGAGATGCTCCGCCATTAACATCCACTTCTAAATGTGTCCAAGGTAGTGGACAAATGTTTGATTTTATATATCGTTCCACCATGTTAATATCCTTTCGTCTCGTTCCAATATTTTTTTAATATCTTTATTTCTTATGAGATCTATATGTTCTTGTCTTTGTTTGCCTTTTTGTGTTGGTACAAATACTGCTCTAGTTTTTAAATTTTTAAGAGTATCAATTAAACTTTTTTGCTTTCTTGTGGCACGAGGTTCTATATAATCAAGTGCCTCATCAATAATAGTGTGTAATAGTTCTTTAGGCAGAGATAGAGGACTTAGTATTTCATCATTTGAAAAAGTAAACATAACTTTGGTTAAAATTTCTACATCTAATTTTTGACTAAGATCAAACATATTTTTAAGTTCTAACAAACCAGGCATTGTAATTGTATAATCCAGTCTCATCTCTCTTGTAGTTTTAGCCACTGCTAAACCTTTTTTAAAATTATCTAACCATTCTTGATAGTTCAAACCGTCTCTGATATATTCACCCACTTCGCCTGTGCCATCTAAAGAAGCACATACTTGCCAGTCTTGAAACTGTGGCAATAGATCAAATAGTTGAATGTTTTTAAATGAAGTTCTACTTAAATTTGTGTTATATCTTACATAAACTTGGTTAGCAAATCCTAGATCTATTATTCTTTTCATTGAGTCCCAATGTATATCCCACATCAATGGTTCACCACCGCACCAATATATCTCTTTAATACGTTTAGTTTCTACTGCATCCATAAATTCTTTTACAACTTGGGTATCTTGAAACTGTTTAATTTGTTCTCTCAAAGGTGACATCATCCAAGATTGATTTTTTGAATTCCATGTATTATGTTTTCTTGATTCTGCCTCCCAACTAGAACTGAGCATATCTCCACACATACGGCATTTAAAATTACACAGATTATTGAAACGATAATCAAAACTTATTGTTTTCATTGTGGTAGCACCTGTATCATCTGTGGAATCAAATGCTTCATTAATCTTATTAGCAAATAGTTTGTTCCAATAGGATCTATACACATCTGTATTCAAAAGTTTATGATCACATACTTCACACTCAGATAACTCTTCACCTGCCATCATTCTTCTTCTCACTGAACGCATATGTTCTGAATTCCAATGCTGTTCTAATGTTAAAGGCTTGTATTCATTAGCACTATTACCTGTATCAATATATTGCCGAAAACTTTGTGCAGGTTCACGAGAAGCACAGCACATACGTCTTTCAGTTTGTGGCGATAGGTAGGTATGTGTCCATGGAGCCATACAGAAAGTTTTGTTACCTTCAACGGGTTTAATTCTTTTCATACAACTCCTTTAATTCTGGAAATACTTCTACAATATTTTCATTTCTAATTTTATCTATCTTTGCCATACCGTCCTTAAACTGATGGAAATCTTTGTAGTTGTCTCTCCTCATCATATAGTCAATACCTGATTGAAAGCCTTTGGTAGCACGAGTAAGGTGATCTTGTGGTTGTAACCAAACAATATGCTGTTCGTATTTTTCTTTTACTCTTTCTTTGTAGTCTTGTGGCAGTAGATCAATCCGTTGCCAATAAGGAAACTGTAGAAGATTAAAATTAAAGTCTTGCGGTTTAATAAATCCTCTGTCTGTCCAATCTCTGTGAAAGTCTACTACGTGCAGAGCATTAATTAAACCCACTGTGGCACTGATATAAAAATCTACTCGAGGACAAACTTCCTGCATACGTCTTCTATTGGCTTCTGTTTCTGCCCATACTGTACCTTTTCTCATAAACTCTGCTCGAGGTCCCATAGCATCCAGCGATGCTCCTACAGAGACTGAGTCAAATTTGTTCCATAATTCTAACACATCCATATCTTTAAATTTAAGTTTAGAAAAATTTGTGTTGTATATCAATCTCACATGATACATTTTTCTACGATCTAACTCTTTAAGTATTTTATAATGCTCTTCCATAATGAGTGGTTCACCCCCGGCAAAATAGAACTGTTCTACATAATCAAAATGCTCTAACATCTGTTCCCAAATATCATTTTCATTCCTACCTACTCGCATTATTTTGGCATGATCAGGTGGTCTTCCTGTAAGTTTTTTGTGGTCTTCATACCAATTGGACGAGAACCATGTACCACAACTACGGCAAGCCATATTACACAGATTAGAAAAACGTATGTCCCAATATTTGATTATAAAATCTGCTGACCCATCTGGCTGTGTGGAATCTATCATTCCAATATTGTGTCCAAAGTGTTTGTTGGAACTTAAACGTAATGAGAAGAATCCTGACTTTTCTTGATCATAACATTTGGAACATTGTTTAGAAGTTTTATTGTTTAACATATTGAGACGCATCTGTCGCATATCTTCTCCGTTGAACACAGTCTCCATAGAATCTTTGTTTAAATTTCCTACAGGATATTTGTCTAATCCAAAACAGCAGGGATAGGCTCTGCCATCTGGAAACGCATGGAGGTGTAGCCATGGCATCATACAGAATGTGTTTGAATCAATTAACAACTCCTTTTGGTGAGGAGTCATATCTTTAATCTTTAATTTTTCAGGCTCTTTGGCGCCGTAATTATAAGCCACGATACCACTCTCCTATTATTGGAAACGTTTGAATAAAGTTTTTACCCCGACGCTCATCATATTGTTTATAGAAATTTTTAAAGTCTGACCTTAGTTTTGGTAAATCAAATGCTTCAGAATGCGGAGTTTTAACTACGTCTAAGTAATCTATTAACCTTTGAGTATGTGCCGCTTCCATAGGTTGTATATCTTCTATATTTTTATTCAACCAATCTTTTAAATTATTCATGAATAGAGTTCTTAACTCATCTGGCAATACTAATGGTGATTGAAACGAAGGAAACCTTAGTATATTGAGAGTAAAGTTTAAATCTACTCCATATACCCTTTTAAAATCTTTTTTGTTTTTAACAATCATATCTAAAAACTTAGGTAGACTTTCCAAACACAAAGCATTTATGGTACACATATTGTGAATACCTGCAGGTCTGATGTCAGGTAAATTTACAAGATGTGTGTACCAAGTGGTATAATTCATTCCATCTCTAATGTAATCAGCGTGAGCACCTATAGATTCGTTAGAAGTATAAATGTGGAGGTTAGGCACATTTTTAACTTTGTTTAAAAATTTTGTGAAAAGTTCTCGCTTAGGAACAAGGTTAGAATTAATTGCCAATCTCATATGAGGATTTACTCTGTGTTTTTCTGTTTCAAACCAATCTAACAATCTCCACAAACTAGGAGACATCATGGGTTCACCACCTGTAATTCTTAGTTCTTCTAGTGTTTTGTGTAGATCAGATTCCCACCATTTAAAAAATGCTTCTACATAAGGATTTATTTCTGTATCTTTGTATAATTGAGCACCGTTGTGTGCGTGAGTAAAATGATTTCTACCATCTGATATTAAACCCTTGTATGATCCGTTCTGTTTGATATCTCTTACCCATGTAGAACTAAAAGCAGGATTGCAATATGAACAACCAAAGTTGCAGGTTCTGTCAAAAGCAATTTCAAGAGTTTTTAGATCGACATCTTCTGTGATTGGCATTTGGCTTGCAATTTTAAGATCATTTGTTGAGTAAATTTGACTTTTATACACTCTATCACTTATAGCATCTCTGCCCATATCTTCTATTTTCCAACAATATTCACAGCCTGCAGGTCTTTCACCCGCAATCATTTTGGCACGATCCTGTTTCTTTTGAGGAGTGTTGTGTAACAGTTTTGGATTGTCTCGAACTTTATGGATATCAACTCGGTGTGCTGGTGGATGGTGGCAACTTGTGGTCATTCCAGATCCTAACCATATAGTAGCATTGTACCATTTGGCTCCACAAAACGAGGGAGAAATTGAATCTAGTATTTGTTTTTTAAAATCTATATCACTCATTTAATAAAATTTCTTTTAAAGTTAGTTAACTTGTCTAATTCATCCGATGGACATTCTAGGTTTGATTGATACATTACGTCTTTAACCCATTTATAATGAGTAAGTGGCAATGGATGCTGATCTTCCGGTTTAAAAAATTCATCTGGATAGTTTTCTTCAGCGTATTCATTTAGTCCACCAAACTGTTTATAAAAAATAAATTTATTCCAATCAATTTGATTATACAGTGCAAAGTGTCCATTACTCATCTTAGTTTTATCATGTGATAGGATGTTACCCATATAACACATCATAGTATAGTCTATTCCTTTTCGTTCTAGAAACAATTGTGTGAATAATATACGTTCTAACAATCTAATTTCATCCTGTTGTTCATTTAAAAAATATCTTTGATAGTATTGATGTTTGTCTCTTTCCACATGACCGCCATAATATTGAAACCATTTCCAATCTGGATCGTAACGACTCCATGTAGCATCTTCTTTAGATTTGTCTGGTTGTTTATCCACTACTACCTCATATCTATTGGCTCCTGACCACATAATATAAATTTTTTTAATATCTGCATACTTGAATACTGCATTATAAACAGATCTTGCAATAGTTTCATTTGCACTAGCAGAGTTTCCTACATTAATAACTTGATGGTCAGGTTCGAACCATTTTACAAAATTTGGCCAACATGACCATTTGTATCTAGTGAATGAACAACCTGCTGTTATTATTTTCATAATGATTTACACTCCTGCCAAAATTCTTCCATTTCAGGAAATGTTTTTAAGAAACTGGTACCACGTCTGCGATCGTGTTCCGCAAAAAATGCGTAAAAGTTCTTTTTTTGCTGTGCGTCAGCACTATAATTTTTTTGCCAGTAAGCAAGATTGCGTTGCATTTTTTGAATTTCAAAGTCTTTGTAGATATCAAACTTTGCGGAATCTTGTTCTAGGTATTCTTGCATCATGTTAATATTATCCTGATGGATCTGCTGATAACTTTCAGGCAATAGAGTAATCTGTTGCCACGCTGGCTGTCTTAATAGAGGTATATCAAACCACACTCTTTGATAGGTTGAGGAATATTTTCTTCTGAGATCTCTAATATATTCCAATAGTTTATCTAAACTAGTAACACTTAAATTATTATAGGTAATAATAAATGTAACAGAATTACGCACTGGTATACGATATAGGAATTCTTCTACAGTGTCAGTAAAGTAGTTCCAATCCAACCCATGTCTGATATACTCTGCTCGTGGCCCAAATGCATCCACAGAAACAAACTGCATGAAATGTTCTACGTGTTCATCTAAGCATATCCTTTTGACTTTATCAAAATATTGAGATTTTAGTTTAGCATCTGGTGGACACATATTACTGGTTACGTTCAAATGTAGATCCTTTTTAGGATTGTCTATCACATAATCCAACACTCGATAGGTATTTTTATCCATAAGAGGTTCACCACCGGTCATACGGAAATGTTTTAGATTTTTGTACAGTGTGGGCCACCAACGCCAAAATGCAGTTACATAAGGATTGTCTTCTCTGTGTGGTATGGGTTTACGATTGCCTTGGAAATGTTCTGGAGCGTTGTGGGCTGGAGATGTGGGATATTGGCCATACCTGTCTATCTCCTGAGCCCACGTGGTCGAGAACTGCGGTGAACAATAACTGCACTTGAAATTACAAGCATGGTTAAAGTTAACTTCCACATACCTCGGTGTCCATTCTGAGTCTATAGGTTTTCCAACAATTGACTCAAAATCTTGGATCGCCCAGGGTTCACCTGAACGATAAATTCTATCTGATACCCCACCTGCGTCTTCTATCTTCCAACAGTAAGAACAGCCTTTGGGTCTTTGACCCGCTAACATTTCTTTACGTTCTGCCAGTTTTTGATCTGTGTTGTGCAGTCGTGCTGGATTCTGTTCAATAGCACTGGCATCTATTGGATGTAGTGGTGGATGATAACAGGAATTAGTTAATCCTGTGGTTAGGTGCAGGGATACCTGATTCCATTTGGCTAGACAAAAAGAAGGTGATACAGAATCTAATTTCTGTTTAGCATCGTTAGCATCCTGTTGATAATCACTTGTTTTCAAGATCTTGTACTCCTCTGTTGATCCATTGTGGCTGGCAAAATTTAAAAAAACGACTGGCTTCTGCATCATAGTCTGCCATGGGTATACCCAATCTCTGTCTTAGTGAATTTCCGTAAGTTCTAATAAGTTCATCTACGTCACCATCCATTCTGTAAAATAATTCTAATATATGATCAAGATTTCTTGTGATAGCGGGTTTGAAACCTTTGATCAGTGTGTGCCAACAGCCTGCACGAGCACCCAACATAGCATATCGACCATGCTCTACATCTGCACCCACTGACTGCCACGTGGTAAGACATCGTAGGTTAGGTTTATAAACTTTTTGCATGAATTCTGTTGGTGGTATCACTTTGCCTCTGTCCAAACTCATCTTAACACCTTCTCGAAATCCTGCTGTGAAGGCCTGTTCCTGTGACGAATTTATCACAGTAGTACTATAAACATTGTGTAGGTTTGCATGGGGCACTCCCCAACAAAAATCGATTTCATTTTCTTCTGAATCTGAGTTTTCGTGAGTCTTCATTTTTAAACAGGTTTCTTTGTGCCATCCAACCAAGCCACCATTGCCATAGATTAATCCGTTCACACTGTTTTTTGCTCGCCATCTATGCACTGCTTTGGGATCGGTACGGCTCCAATCCAGTGTTTGTAAGAGAAATGATTCATCTATAATGTTATCACCGTCCACAGAAATAAAAAAATCTGTTTCTGCTAGTTCAGCCGCGGCTTTGTGTGCTGAGTCAAATCCTTCAACACCGTGAATTCGTTTGGCCCATGGCACTTTGCTTAATAAATCAGCATAATTTTCTTCACAGTTAGGCTCTCGATAACTGATAAACACAAAATCAAGATCTAAAATCTTTACTTGATCTGCCATGTGTATCCTTTGCTGTCCGTGCCTATGGGCCAAAACGGATTGTGTTCATAAAACGTTATTCCTTTTTCAGCCTGTGTTAACTCTGTCTGTTTTTGTTCTTTTGGAACAATAGGCTTTTTAACAAAAACTATACCATCTGATACTTTTTGTATGGTCCATGCACCTATGCCTGTTTTCATTATTTCTAATTTTTTTTCCAAAGATACTTCCACAGTTTGTCCTTCCACTATAACAAAATGTTTTTTTGTTTCTTTGTTTTTAAAATTATCTAATGCTTCAAAAAACCCTGGCATCTAATTGCTCCATTGTGTCTTTTTCATAGTAGTGCCATATTCTGGATTGACGGTATCCGCCTAGATACACAGCATCGCCTACTCTATAAGTTTGTAAAAATTTATTATTGTTATAAACAGGATCTAATCCATTTATATTATTTTTGTTATGTACAAAATTAAACCATTCGTACTCAATTTTATTTTCTTGTAGAGGATCCAGCATTTTATTTGCCAGTGCATACACCACATCTGTGGTTGGCTCTGCATCATGGCAGTTAATCAAACACTGTTCTTTTACAGTGGGCCAATTTTCAGTAATGTCTCTGCACAGTTTAAAAAATTTGTTTGCCTGTTGACTTCTTCGGAAGTAGGTTAGCCCGCTGTACACATCTGGCAAATCATTTTCTTGAAACAGTTTTCTATACGCAGTCCGTTTGACTACTTCATCTCGATAATTTCTGCAGTGATAGGAATGTACCATATTCCACTGATACAGATAATTCCACCACCAATCAGTGGATTGTGTAAACCACATATCTGCTTCCAGTTTGATTGAGTGTATAAACGGTGACAGTTGAAACACCTGCCATTCAGGATCAAATTTGCCTGCGGGTTTGTTGTTCAACACATGGATTTTATCAATATCACTATTATTAGATAATATTTGTGCACCTGCATCATCTGTAACAACGCAACATTTGTTATGTTGATTTACACGTTTGATTGAACTGGCTAATCTTTTACTGATTTCTGCATATCGTTCACCATGAGCAAACCATATGTAACCCTTATCCCACATGAATCAACTCCTTGTCTAACACATGAACATCTGTGTCTGTTAACAGGTTAACTTTATTGTTGTATTTGTACACTATGCCTCTGTCTGTGCATTCTAACACATCATACTCGTGTGGTAACATATTCATTGGTGTGGGAATAAAATGGTTTGCCTTTAATTGTCCTGACAACTGATGCAGTGCAATTGCAAAAGCATAATCATTTCTGTAGTTACGGAATCTAATTCTGTAAAGGTTTCTAAAATGTTCATAATTCTGTTGCACATATTGTATCATATCAAATATCATTTTAACTCTTTCAGTACGAGTGAACATAACCACTGTGGCCCATACAATAGGCAGTGTGGATTCAAGACGTGTTTGTATTCTGTTCAATCCTGTGATATCATTTACACGATTGTGTAGGAGAAAATCATAATCAGTACGAGTCAACTCTAAAAGATTTGATGTGTAACAGAAGTAATCACAATCTAACAGTAATGTACAGTCATAGGGTGAATGCTCATAGGCTCGTGCTCTTTCCATATTGTACCAAGGCACTGTGTGTCCTCGATAGAACCTGAAGTTAGTAATGTTTGTTTTTTCTATAATTTTGTAATCAACATCTGCATCGTGAGTGATACTGTTATAGGTTTCTCGATCTGTTACCAGTGTAACAGGCAACCTTAAATTCTTTTTAATCAGAGCAATGGCTCGTTCTGCTATCCTATGATAAGCAGTGTGAGGAGTATCAAAACAGTACATTAATACACCGGTAGACATTAGATCCTCTTTTTGAGTTGTTGGTGTAACTGATTGAGTGTGTTGAGTGTTTCTTGATTTCTTTCGATTAGTTTACCTAGGAAGT
>Ga0222714_10002703_pt1 | contig 18554 bp, 13 predicted proteins | sample C33_3DmetaG_FD_165048 | JGI IMG/M metagenome (GOLD analysis project Ga0222714, IMG submission 165048) | Estuarine water microbial communities from San Francisco Bay, California, United States - C33_3D | ecosystem: Environmental > Aquatic > Marine > Unclassified | place: USA: California...
ATCCATTTCCAAGGCGAACCGTCGCTCGACTGTTCATCGTCCTACCCATATGGATACGATCGGCATTGTCCTGACCAACGCCAAGGGCGAAATCGCGGGCGAGCACCGCTTCGTCGGCCTGTTCACGTCCCATGCCTACAGCCTGAGCCCGCGTTTCATCCCGCTGCTTCGCCGCAAGATCACGCGCACCGTCAGCCGCACCGGCTTCGATGCGACCAGCCATGACGGCAAGGCTTTCCTGCATATTCTTGAAACCTATCCGCGCGACGAACTGTTCCAGATTTCCGAAGATGATCTTCTGGAAAACGCGCTCGGCATCCTGCATCTGCAGGAACGCCAGCGCACCGCGCTGTTCGCCCGCCGCGATCCGTTCCGCCGCTTCATGTCATGTCTGGTCTACACCCCGCGCGAGGTCTACTCGGCCTCCTTGCGCGAAAAATTCAGCGAAATCCTGTGCCGTGCCTTCTCCGGCACACAGTCGGCGGCCTATACCCAGGTCGGCGACGAACCGCTGGCGCGCATTCATTTCATCATCAAGACCGCCCCGGAACAGGACGTCGCATTTGACCGCGATGCGATTGAGCGCGATCTTGCCGCCGCCGCGCGCTCGTGGGCGGACGACCTGCACGACATCCTGATCGCATCTCACGGCGACCGCCGCGGCCTCGACATGTTTTCGCGTTACGCCAAGGCGTTCCCGCCGGCCTATCGCGATGCGTTCGCGGCTTCGCAGGGCGTGCACGATGCCGACAAGATCGAAGAGGTCCTGGGCAGCGGGTGCCCCGCATTCCATCTCTATCGCCGTCAAGGTGATGTGCCGGGGGAACTGCGGCTCAAGATCTACCAGCCGGACTTGCCGCTGCCGCTTTCCGACGCGCTGCCCATGCTCGAAAACATGGGCCTCAAGGTGATCGAGGAAGTGCCCTTCCACATTTCCCCGCACGGCCGGACGGCGGTGTGGATTCATGACTTCGGCCTGACGCGGCGCGTTCCCGCCCGCGACAAGGAAGATTTCACGCGGCTTAAGGAATTGTTCGAAGAATGCCTCGCCCGTGTGCAGGCGGGCGACGTCGAGAACGACGGCTTCAACCAGATGGTGCTGAGCGAGGCTATGGGCTGGCGCGACGTCGTCATCGTGCGCGCCTATTCCAAGTACCTGCGCCAGGCGCGCGCGCCGTTCAGCCAGGACTACATGATCGAAACCCTGGTTCGTAATAGCGGCTTCGCCGGTCTTCTGACGCAGATGTTCGCGGCCAAGTTCGATCCTGCCGCGCGCGAGGGCGCCAATGCGCGGCTGACCGCCCTCAAGGTCCGCTACGAGGAGATGCTCGAAAACGTCTCCATCCTTGACGAAGACCGCATTCTTCGGCGTTTCCTCAACCTCGTAATGGCGTCGTTGCGCACCAATCGCTACCAGAAGGGCGATGACGGCAACGGCAAGCCGTGCCTCGCCATAAAGTTCGCGAGCGGCGACATCGACAACCTGCCGCTGCCTCGTCCGTGGCGGGAAATCTGGGTCTACAGCCCGCGCGTGGAAGCCATTCACCTGCGTGGCGGCCGGGTCGCGCGCGGCGGCATTCGCTGGTCTGACCGCCGGGAAGACTTCCGCACCGAAATCCTGGGTCTGATGAAGGCCCAGACCGTCAAGAACCCGGTCATCGTTCCGGTCGGCGCCAAGGGCGGCTTCGTCGTCAAGCGGCCCCCCGTCGAGGGCGGGCGCGAAGCGTTCCTCGCCGAAGGCGTCGAATGCTACAAGATCTTCATGCGCGGGCTTCTCGATGTCACCGACAACAACGTCGGCACTCGCGTCGTTCCGCCCAAGGATGTCGTCCGCCACGACGATGACGATCCCTATCTGGTCGTTGCCGCCGACAAGGGCACCGCGACGTTTTCCGATATCGCCAACGGCATTGCCCGCGATTACGGATTTTGGCTCGACGATGCCTTCGCCTCGGGCGGCAGCGTCGGCTACGACCACAAGAAGATGGGCATTACAGCACGCGGCGCGTGGGAATCGGTCAAACGCCATTTCCGCGAAATCGGCAAGGATATCCAGTCGGAGGATTTCTCCTGCGTCGGCGTCGGCGATATGGCGGGCGACGTTTTCGGCAACGGCATGCTGCTGTCGCCGCATACGCGTCTCGTCGCCGCGTTCAATCACATGCATATCTTCCTCGACCCCGATCCCAATCCGGCGAAGGCTATCAAGGAACGCAAGCGGCTGTTCGACCTGCCGCGCTCGAGCTGGGCCGATTACGACAAGAAGCTGATTTCAAAGGGCGGCGGCGTGTTTGAACGCTCGGCCAAGTCGATCCCGCTGTCGGCCGAGGTGCGCGCCCTGTTCGGCATTTCCCAGTCCTCGATGCCGCCCGACGATCTTATCCGTTGCCTGCTGACGGCGGAGGTGGACCTGCTGTGGTTCGGCGGCATCGGCACTTTCATCAAGGCGGCGCATCAGAGTCATGGCGACGCCGGCGACCGCGCCAATGACAACCTGCGCGTCAACGGCAAGGAACTGCGCTGCAAGGTCGTGGGCGAAGGGGCCAACCTCGGCATGACACAGGCCGGGCGCATCGAATATGCGCGTTCGGGCGGGCGTCTCAATACCGATTCCATCGACAATTCGGCGGGTGTCGATTGCTCCGACCACGAAGTGAACATCAAGATCCTTCTTGGACAGGTGGTGGCGTCAAAGAAGCTCGCCATGAAGGCGCGCGACAAGCTGCTCGCCGACATGACCGACGAAGTGGGCCGTCTCGTTTTGCGCGACAACTACCTGCAGACGGCGGCTCTTTCGGTGGCGGAAGCCGAAGCCGCCGAGCGTCTTTCCAACCACCAGCGTCTCGTGCGCGTGCTGGAACGCTCGGGGCGCATCAATCGCGCGGTCGAAGGCCTGCCTGACGACGAAGGCTTCGCGCAGATGGCTAGTGCCGGCCTCGGCCTGACGCGGCCGGAACTGGCTGTGGTGCTGGCCCATGCCAAGCTCGCGCTCAATGACGAGTTGCTCGAATCCGACCTGCCGGACGAAAAGATTCTCGAAACCGACCTCGTCGATTACTTCCCGACGCCGCTTCGCAAGAAATACGCCGACGCGATCCGCAAGCATCGCCTCAAGCGTGAAATCATCGTCACCGCGATCGACAACCAGATCATCAACCGCGCCGGGCCTGCCTTCGTCACCGACATAAAGGACCGTACCGGCCGTGATGCCGCCGATATCGCGCGCGGCTTCGCCATTGCCCGAGGTGCCTTCGACCTCGACGCCCTGTGGGCAGGGATCGAGGCGCTCGACAACAGGGTGCCCGCCCAGCGCCAGATCGACATGCTGCGCGAGATCAAGCGCCTGCTTGAACGTGCCGTGACATGGTTCATGCAGAACGGCGAACATCCCCTCGATATCGCCGACAACGTCGACCGCTTCCGTCCCGCCGTCGCGGCGCTGGCCAAGGCCCTGCCGGGCGTGCTGTCGCCGACCGCCGCGCAGGGACTGAACGACCGCATCGCCGCCTATCGCGACGCGGGTATTCCTGATGTCCTTGCTACGGGTATCGCCGGGCTTGCCCAGATGAACTCCGCGCTCGATATCGTCTGCCTCGCCGGTTTCGATGCGCGTGGCGTCGCCAACATGGCGAAGGTCTATTACGGCATCGGCGCGCGTTTCGGTTTCGACTGGCTGCGTGCCGCGGCGCGCCGCATCGATACTCAGACCGCGTGGCAGCGCCAGGCGGTGCAGGCGATGCTGGACGAACTCTATGTCCTGCAGCAGGACCTCGTCGCCCATGTGATCGACGCGGCCGGCAATGCGCGGGCGGTCGATGCCATCGTCGAGATTTGGGCAGATGCCCGCAAGGCGCTGGTTACGCGCACTGAACAGACGATTGCCGACATGCAGGCGGCGGGAACAGCGGACATCGCCATGCTGGCCGTGGCACTGCGCCAGTTGCGCGCGCTTGTTGGTGGCTGAGGGGCGGGCGGCGGTGCCCGACGATCCCGGCTCGCGGCCTGCCCGCGCGGCATGGTGCCTGTATGACTGGGCCAATTCCGCCTTTCCGGCGGTGATTCTCACCTTCGTTTTTGCCGCCTATTTCACCACAGCCGTCGCCGCGGATCCGATCGCGGGGACCCGTGCCTGGGGCACGGCGGTGTCGCTGTCGGCTCTCGCCATCGCCGTTTTTTCGCCGGTGCTCGGCGCCATCGCCGACCGCGGCGGCGCACGCAAGCCCTGGCTCGCCGCCTTCACCATCCTTTGCGTGGGCGCGACCTTCGCGCTCTGGTGGGTGGCGCCATCGCCTGATTACGTAATGTTGGCGCTGGTGCTGCTCGGTATCGGCAATTTCGCTTTTGAGCTGGGCATCGTTTTTTACAACGCGATGCTGCCTGAAATCGTCAGCCATGACCGTATCGGCCGCCTGTCGGGCTGGGGATGGGGGCTCGGTTATGCGGGCGGCCTTGTCTGTCTCGTCGTCGTGCTCTTCGGTTTCGTGCAGGCGACGCCGCCACCCTTCGGACTGGATACGGGTGCCGCCGAACATGTGCGCATGGCCGGTCCGATTGCCGCCGCGTGGTTTGCCGTATTTGCCCTGCCGCTGTTCATCTGGGTTCCCGACCGACCGCGCATTGCCCATGCGCCGATCGACGCCGTGCGCGAAGGTCTGGCGCAGTTGCGCAAGACGATCGCCAATGTCCGTCGCTATCGCACGGCAACGCGCTACCTGATTGCGCACATGATCTATGCCGATGGACTCAACACCCTGTTTGCCTTCGGCGGCGTTTACGCGGCGGGCACCTTCGCCATGAAGGTGGATGAAGTGATCGCCTTCGGTATCGCCCTCAATTTGACGGCGGGTCTGGGGGCCTTCGCCTTTGCCTGGATCGACGATCGCATCGGCGCCAAGCGCACGATCATGATCGCCCTTGGCGCGCTCACACTGATCGGGGCGGCGGTGCTGGTCGTCGAATCGAAGGCAATGTTCTGGGCGCTGGGGCTTGCGCTCGGCATCTTCTTCGGCCCCGCCCAGGCAGCGAGCCGGTCATTGATGGCCCGCCTGGCACCCGCCGACATGCGCGCCGAAATGTTCGGCCTGTTCGCGCTTTCCGGGAAGGCTACGGCCTTCGTCGGCCCGGCATTGCTCGGCTGGGTCGCGGCGGCAGCCAACTCCCAGCGCATCGGCATGGCGACGGTGCTGGTATTCTTCGTCGTCGGTATGGTGATCCTGGCGCCGGTACGTGAGCCGCCCGATCCCGCCTAGTGCCTGAAGTGGCGCATCCCGGTCAGCACCATCGCGAGGCCCGCGTCGTCGGCGGCCTTGATCACATCATCGTCGCGGATCGAGCCGCCCGGCTGGATGACGGCTTCAGCACCCGCTTCGGCTGCCGCCAGAAGCCCGTCGGGGAAGGGGAAGAAGGCGTCCGACGCCACCACCGAACCCTTGGCGCGCGGCGCCGTTTCACCCGCCGCCTTGGCCGCGTCCTGGGATTTCCACGCGGCGATGCGCGATGAATCGACGCGGCTCATCTGGCCCGCGCCGATACCGACAGTGGCGCCATCCTTGACGTAGACGATGGCGTTCGACTTCACATGCTTGCAGATGCGGAAGGCGAACAGCATGTCGGCGATCTGCTGCGCCGTCGGCTTGCGCTTTGTCACCACCTTCAGATCCGTTTCCATGATGCGGCCCGAATCGCGGGTCTGCAGCAGGAAGCCGCCCGCCAGCGTGCGCACGGTCATGCCGGGCGAAGCCGCATCCGCCATGGTGCCGGTAGCCAGCACGCGAACATTTTTCTTTGCGGAAAGAACCTTTGCCGCTTCATCGGAAATTTCCGGTGCGATCACCACTTCGACGAACAGCTTGGCGATTTCTTCCGCCGTCTTGCCGTCGAGCGGGCGGTTGGCGGCGATGATGCCGCCGAAGGCCGATACCGGGTCGCAGGCAAGCGCGCGCAGGTAGGCCGAATGCAGATCGGCCCCGCGCGCGACACCGCAAGGATTGGCGTGCTTGATGATGGCGATCGCCGGATCTTCGAATTCGCTGACCAGTTCGAAGGCGGCGTCGGTGTCGTTCAGGTTGTTGAACGACAGTTCCTTGCCCTGGATCTGCCTGGCCGTGGCGACGCCTGCGCGCGGGTGCATCGGGTCGAGGTAGAACGCCGCTTCCTGGTGCGGGTTCTCGCCGTAGCGCAGCACCTGGGCCAACTCGCCCGCAAGGGTGGCGCGACGCGGGAACTTCTCGCCCAGCACGCCCGCGAACCAGCCCGAGATCGCCGAATCGTAGGCCGCCGTCCGTGCGTAGGCCACCGCGGCCATGCGCTTGCGAAAGGCAAACGAGGTGCCGCCCTTGTTCGCATCCAGTTCCGCCTTGAGCGCATCGTAGTCGGCGGCTTCCGTGATTACCGTGACGAAGGCGTGGTTCTTGGCCGCGGCGCGGATCATCGCCGGTCCGCCGATGTCGATGTTTTCCACGCAATCGTCGTAACCGGCGCCCTTGGCGACGGTGGCTTCGAACGGATAGAGGTTGATGATCAGAAGATCGATCGGCCCGATGCCGTGCGCCTTCATCGCCGCCTGGTCCTCGGCGTTGTCGCGCCGCGCCAGGATGCCGCCATGAACCATCGGATGCAGGGTCTTGACCCGGCCATCCATCATTTCGGGAAAACCGGTCAGGTCCGCGACGTCCTTCACCGCAAGTCCCGCATCGCGCAACGCCTTGGCGGTGCCGCCCGTTGACACCAGATCGACGCCATGACCCGCGAGGAACCTGCCGATTTCGGCAAGTCCGGTCTTGTCGGAAACGCTGATGAGGGCGCGGGTAACGGGCTGGATGTCGGCGGTGCTCATGGGAAGAATTGCCCTTCTTTCTGGGGTTGGTCAGGCGGGTTTACCGGCCGGCGCGTGCGGGGCCGTGATCGGGAGCATAGTCTGGGACGAGGCGCTGCAGCGTGCTGATGACCTGCCTGGGGTCGCGTGCCGCCGCTGCTGCGGCAAGCGTGTCGAGCCCATCGCTGAGCGTCGCGAGGTCGAGCGGCCGGGGCCGCGCAATCAGCACGCCCGGATAACGCGTCGGCTCGGTCACCTCGGCCGCGTGGAACAGCGTTTCGTGCATCTTTTCGCCGGGGCGCAGGCCGGTGATGGCGATATCGATGTCCTTGCCCGGGTGCAGCCCGGCGAGGCGAATCATCTGTTGTGCAAGGTCCATGATCTTGACGGGCTTGCCCATGTCGAGCACGTAGATTGCCGAGCCCTGCCCGTCGTGGGCGCCGAGCGCGCTCGCCTCCAGCACCAGTTCGACGGCCTCACGCACGGTCATGAAGTAGCGCGTCATGTCGGGATGGGTCACCGTCAGCGGCCCGCCCGCGGCCAGCTGGCGCTGGAACAGCGGTACCACGGATCCCGTCGAACCCAGCACGTTGCCGAAACGGACGGTGATGAAGCGGGTCGGAATGTCGTCGCCCTTCTCGCGCGCCAGATTGAGCGCCTGGCAATAGCTTTCCGCTACCCGTTTCGATGCGCCCATGACGGCCGCCGGGTTGACCGCCTTGTCGGTCGAAATCAGGACCATCGCCGTGACCTTCGCCGCGATGCAGGCATCGGCGACGTTGCGGCTGCCGATGGCATTGGTCAGCACGCCTTCTTCCGGGTTGGCTTCGACGATGGGAACGTGCTTGAGCGCGGCCGCATGGAAAACGAGATCCGGCCGCGCCGTATTGATTGCGTCATGGATGCGTGCGCGGTCGCGCACATCGGCCAGCACGGCGTGGCGAGCGAGCTCGGGCGTCCGCTCGCCGATCTCGAGATCGATCGTATAGAGTGCGAATTCGGTGTTGTCGACGAGCGTCAGTTCCGCCGGGCCGATGGCCGCGATCTGGCGCGCAAGTTCGCCGCCGATGGTGCCGCCGGCCCCGGTCACCAGGACACGCCGACCCTTGATCAGCGTTTCCATCGCGCCGCGGTCGAGCACCTGTTGTGCGCGGCCGAGAAGGTCTTCGATGGCGATCGGGCGCGGCTCGATGCGCGGGCTTTGGGCGGCGCGGAAGTCGGTCATGCGTGGCAGGCGCGCCAGCGTGACGCCGAAAGATTCGGCCTGTTCCAGAAGCTTCGCCGTGACCTCGCCGGGCAGGGCGGTGTCGGTGATGATGAAGCGCCGCGGGCGCAGGCTGACGCCTTCCAGCCGGTCCATGAAATCGCCGACCCGATCAAGCGGGCCGCTCACTTCCACCCCGCGGATGCGATGGCCAATGCGTGCGCCGGTGGGATCGATGATGCCGACGGCGCGATAGCGCGCGCCGGGATCGGTGGCAAGCGCACGAAGGAAAAGCTCGGTCCCATCGCCCGCACCGATCAGAAGGACGGGTATGCGCTCGCCGCTCTCGGCGCCGATGACGATGGCTTCGCGGCCCTGCTTGGCGACACGGTAGAGAATGCGGGGGCCCGCCAAAAGCGCCACCAGCAGGAACCAGTTGATGACCAGCGCCGAGCGCGGCATCGCCTCAAGGCGCGTCGTCCAGAACTGCGCCACGACGAAAACCAGGATGATCAGGGTGACGGTGCGCAGGATGCGCAGGATTTCCGGCGTCGAGGTGTATTGCCAGACATCACGGTGCATCTGCATGAACACCAGCATCGCGGCCGCCACCACCGTGAACATGGCGGTGCCGAACACAACCAGTTCGGGGGAATAGTCCCAGGGATCGCCGCCCAGCCTGAGTACCAGCGCGATGAAAAACGACAGCGCCGCCATGACGGCGTCATGGCCGAAGATGAAGCCCGCGCGCAGCACTCGTCTCGTCTGCGGGCTCATCGCGAAAGGTCCTTGGATTGCGGGGCGGCGGCTTCGGCCCTTGGCATCATGGCGCGCATTTTCGTTCAACTGGGCGGGCAAGTCCATCGGCAGGACCGCCCCCGGAGATTTTGAAACCTATATTTTTCCGTCGCTTTCGGCGGGCAGCGCGCGGCCAAGCCACAGCAGCATCCAGCCGGTGACGACAGCCCCCGCGGCAAGGCAGAGCGCTACGCTCTTCCAGCCCACGACCTGCACGGACAACAGGGCGATCATGGCGAGAAAGAGGTTGCCCGCGGCGATGAAGCGCGCGACGCGGGCATGGCCCAGCCCGCGCTGCACGGCGCGCTGATAAAAATGCTTCTTGTGGGCCCGCCAGACGGCTTCGCCCGCGAGCGCCCGGCGCGCGATGGTCAGGGTGGCATCGGCCAGATAATAGGCGGGCAGGATCAGCGCCGCCGTCCAGAATCCCCAGGCGGCAAGGGTCAGCAGCATCCAGCCGAGCAGGTAGCCGAGCGCGATGGAGCCGACATCGCCCATGAAGACGCGGGCGGGATGCCAGTTCAGGATCAGAAAACCGGCGGCGCTGGCGGCGGTCAGCAGCGCTGCCAGCGCCACCGTCAGCCCGCCCGTCCCCGTGTCTGGTCCCGCGCTCGCCAGCACGGCGAAAATCCCGGTGCCGATGGCAATTGTCTCAACGCCCGCCAGCCCGTCGATGCCGTCCATGAAATTGTAGAGGTTGATGAACCATACCCACAGCAGCCCCGCCGCGATCCGGTCGGCCGCGAAGGGCAGCAGTCCCTGGAACACCATCAGCTTGTCGGGCATCAGCGCCAATGCCGCGCCGACGGCGGCGATATGCGCGCCGAAACGGACGATGACAGGCAGGTCACGCAGATCGTCGATCCATGACAGGGCGGCCAGCGCCGCGGCCAGGGCGACGACGACGAAGGCTTCGATGTCGCCCGGGCGATGCAGCCAGAACACGGCGGCGATCAACGGCAGGGCGACGGCGAGGATGCCGATGCCGCCGCCGCGCGGCGTCGGTGCGGAATGGCTGGAGCGTTCGTTGGGATGATCCAGCACCTGGCGGCGGTGCAGCCAGCCGATCACCCAGCGCGTCACCATCCAGCTGGCGCCTGCGGTCAACGCGGCCAGCGCTAGCGCACCGGCCATGCTGCCCGTGCTCGCCAGTTCCGCCATCATGCCCCTTCCCTCATGTCTTGTCCTTGAGGCGCGTGAACGCCCAGCGCAAGGTCGCACCCGGGCGCGGGCCGGTGGCGGTGACGCCGCCGCTGACGACGATCTGGCTGGCGCGGCGCATGTCGCCGGTCCCGACATAGATCGAGTCGTCGACGCTGACGTTGCCGCCCTCGGCGCGGAAGCGCCAACCCGCACCCGACGGCAGGCGCAGCAGTACGGTGCCGCCCTCCTGAACCAGCGACGCGGTCACGCCCGGATGCAGGTGGAAGCGCACGGAAAAACTGCGCGGCCGGCCGACGCGCCACGGCCACAGGCGTCGCTCGGCCTTGTCGTCGCCCGTTGCGGCGGATGATTTTTCACTCTCGCGCCCGGGCGGGTACAGGTGATCTTCGCCGCGCACTTCCTCACCGCCTGCGGCGATCCACAGTCGCCTGCGATGGATCAGTCCGAAACCGCACAGGTAGCCGTCATGGCTGGCGTCGAGCCAGGTCGATCCTTCCGCCTCTGAGCGCTTGCGCGTGACGTTGACGGGATGCTTGCCGATCTCGCTGCCGCGTCCCGGGGCCTCCAGAATTTCAGTCGAATTGGTATCGGCAAGCGTCAGGGTCGAATGGGCAGCGGTCGCGCGGAGCGCCTGGCGCCATTGGGCGCCCAATCCCGGTCCGCCACCGCAATTGACGACGAGACGTTCCTTGCCGACGCTCATTTCAAAAGACAGCGTTCCGGCAAAGGTATGGTCACGCGCACCCGGCGGGGGCGGCGCGCCCATGTCGCAGATCAGCAGGGTGCGGTTGACGGCGACGCGCTCGAAGCCGGAATGGAGCGCGCCGGTCAGCGGCTTGCCCGGGGCTTCGGAGCGCGTCAGTACCATGTCGATGAGCCACGCCTCGCCCTCGCCCGAATCGTTGAACAGCGCCAGACCGCCGTCGCCGTGCCGGAAAAAGCGCAGCATAGGCGCCATGCGGTCGATGGAACGTTGAACCATGTCGGGCACGTCATGTCCGCCCGCCAGCAGCACGGCGCGAATGTCGACCAGATCGCGCAGCACGGCGAATTGCTGGGCGGGCGAGCGTTCGATGTGGCCGCCATCGCCCAGTACCTGACGTTCGAGTTCGTGGGCGAGCCGCGCGAGCGTGCGCTTCAGACGCCAGCCGCCGCCGAACAGTGCTGCCGCGGCAAAGACCTGCCCTTTCAGGACGGTCAGAAGCCGCGCCCCGGAAAGACCTCCGGCCCCGCCGCGCAGCAGGTGGCGCCCCTGGCGGGCCAGGCTGTTGAAGAAGTCGCGCTCGAAGGCGGGTTCGGCGCCCTGCAATATGACGTCGGCGCTGGTGATCCACGCGCTGATGCGCGCGGCCAGGATATCGGGCCGCCATGGCATCCGCTTCCAGCGCTGGTGGCGGGCGATCCAGTCGGCGACCAGCCGTCGCGCCGTCTCGCGCGCGGGTTCGCCGCCGGCGACGCGCAGGTCGCGCAGCCAGCCGAATTCGTGCAGGGCGGCCAGCCAGTCAGGCGCGGCCGACGCAGGCGACCACAGGGCCATGCCCGGGCCGGCACCCTGGGTCGGCGGGGTTACACGTACGATGCGACCGGCAAAGGTGAAGGTACCGCCGATGATGGCGCGTCCGCGGGCGGCATCGCCGGGCCACGGGTCGATGGGCATGCCGGCGATGACTCTCGGCGCGCCACCACGCAGCAACAGGCCATGAGCGGGCGAGGCGTAATAGATGCTGCGCAACGCATAACCCAGGGCGCGGGTGTTATGGGCGACGGGGCGGCGCGCGACGGCGGTATACCAGCCGAAGGGCGGGCGCTGGGGCGACGGGGGTGCGGCCTCGCTCATGGCCCGGCGCTCCGCTCAGGAGCCGCGCAGGCGGGCGATGTTGGCGGCGTAGGCGTTCTCGCCACCCTTGAAGGTGGCGGTGCCGGCGACCAGCAGGTCGGCACCTGCCGCGATGACGCGGGCTGCCGTGTCCATGTTGACGCCGCCGTCCACTTCAAGATCGATGTCGCGCCCCGTGGCGTCGATCATCTTTCGCACGGCGGCGATCTTGGCGAGTTGCGAGTCGATGAAAGCCTGCCCGCCGAAGCCCGGATTGACGGTCATTACCAGCACCAGATCGATATCGCCGATGATGTTGTCGAGCGCTTCCACCGGCGTTCCGGGGTTGAGCGCCACGCCCGCCTTCTTGCCCAGCGACCTGATCAGCTGCACCGTGCGGTGCAGATGGGGGCCTGCTTCGGGGTGTACGGTGATGATGTCGGCGCCTGCCTCGGCAAAGCCGGGGACGTAGGGGTCGACCGGCGAAATCATCAGGTGAACGTCGAAGGGAAGCGCGCTGTGGGCGCGGAGCGCCTTCACGACGTCGGAACCGATGGTGATGTTGGGAACGAAGTGGCCGTCCATGACGTCGACATGGATCATGTCGGCGCCAGCCTTGGTGACAGCGGCGATTTCGGAGCCGAGGCGCGCGAAATCGGCGGCAAGGATGGAGGGTGCTATGCGGACGGGCTTGGCCACGCCGTTAGGTAGCAGCTTCCCCAGACCGCCGCAAGCGCGCGGTGAAGAAGCCGTCACAGCCGCCTGCACCGGCCAGCATGGAGGGCAACGAGCGGAAGAACCCGGCGTCGGTCGCGGCGGCTTCCAGGCCCGGCAACTCGGCGGCAGTCACGGCTTGCGGGGTGAAGTCGGTATGGCGGGCAAGGAAGGCGGCGATGCGGTCTTCCCCCTCGGCGGGTTCCAGCGAACAGACGGCATAGACGAGCTGCCCGCCCGGGCGTGTCAGGCGGGCGGCCGCATCCAGTAATTCATCCTGAAGGCGGGTGGCGGCGGCGATGTCGTCCTCGCGGCGCAGGCGGGCGATGTCGGGATGGCGCCGGATAGTACCGGTGGCGCTGCAAGGCGCATCGAGCAGGACTGCGTCGAAGGGCGGGGCTTCATATCGGCGGGCGTCGGCTTCCGCCAGCTGGGCCTTGAGCCCCGTGCGCGCAAGGTTTGCAGCGACCATATCGAGGCGCGCATGGGACTGATCGAGCGCGGTGACGTGCGCGCCCGCTGCCGCCAGTTGCAGGGTCTTGCCGCCCGGTGCCGCGCACATGTCGAGCACACGCAGCCCGGTGATGGGGCCGAGCAGCCGGGCCGGCACCTGTGCCGCCGCATCCTGCACCCACCAGCGTCCTTCGCCGTAGCCAGCAAGTTCGGACACCGCACCGCCCTTGCGCTGGCGCACCGCGCCTGTGGCCAGAAGCTCGGCATCGAGTTCCGCGGCGAGGGCCGCCGCCTCTCCCGGGTCGCGGGGGCAGAGATCGAGCGGCGGCTCGGCCAGATGCGCGCTCGCGATGGCGCGCGCCGCCGCTTCGCCGTATGCGGCCGCCCAGTTCTGCCAGAGCCAGTCGGGCGTGTTGAGACGCGCTTCATCAAGCCCGTCGATCAGCGCCTTGCCCTCGCGCGCGACGCGGCGCAGCACGGCGTTGACCAGTCCCTTGAATTTCTGCTGATTGAGGGCCTCCGTCATTTCGACGGCGGTGGCGACGGCGGCGTGGGAGGGGGTGCCCAGATAGAGCAGCTGTACGATGCCGAGTGCGAGGATGTTGCGCACCACGCGTGCACCCTGGGGCAACGGGCGTTCGATCAGGCGCGCAAGAACGGCATCGATTTCCCCGGCCCGTCTCATGGCGGTGGCCAGAAGAAGCCGGGCGAAGGCGCGATCGCGCGTGGACAGGCCGGAAAAGCCGGCGGTGCCGTCGAGCGCCGCTTCAAGGGCCGTGTACTGGCTTTCGATGCGGCCAAGCGCCGCGCAGGCGGCGCGCCGTGCATCGGCGGGCAGGCTGCGCGCGGACTGCGGCCGGTCGGGCTCGCGCTTGCGGCGCGGGGTGCCAGGATTTGAGGGTCGCGGTCGGGCGGGACCGGGCGGGCGCTCGGCCATCAGGCCCAGGGCCCGGAGATGCCCGCCATCTCGCGCAGGCGGGCGACGCGGTTGGCGGTCGCGGGGTGGGTGGAAAACAGGCTGTCGACCGCATGGGCATGCAGCGGGTTGATGATGAACATGTGCGCGGTGGCGGGGTTGTGTTCGGCCGCGTTGTTGTCGACTTCCTCGGCTGCCGACTGGATGCGCTCGAGCGCAGTGGCGAGCCAGAGCGGCCTGCCGCAGATTTCGGCGCCGATGCGGTCGGCCTCGTATTCGCGGGTGCGCGAGATTGCCATCTGCACCAGCATCGCCGCGACCGGCGCCAACACCATGACAAGGATCACGCCGACGATGCCGAGCGGGTTGTTGCGGTTCTGCCCGCCGCCGATCAGGAAGGCGAAATTGGCGAGAAAGCCGATGGCGCCTGCGATCGTCGCCGTCAGGGTCTGGATCAGCGTGTCGCGGTTTTTCACATGGGCAAGTTCATGCGCCATGACGCCCGCGATCTCTTCATGGCTGAGGCGCTGCAATAGGCCTGTCGTCGCCGCGACTGCGGCGTTTTCGGGATTGCGCCCGGTGGCGAAGGCGTTGGGCTGGTCGTTGTCGATGACATAGACGCGCGGCATCGGCAGGTCGGCATTGGCTGCCAGTTGCTCGACGATACCGTAGAAGCCGGGTGCTTCGGCGCGGCCCACCTCGCGCGCGCCATACATGGAAAGGACCATGCGGTCCGAGTTCCAGTAGGCAAACAGATTCATCGCCGCGGCGATGGCAAAGGCGATCAGCATGCCGCCTTCGCCGCCGATGAAAAATCCAACGGTCAGGAACAGGGCGGTGATGCCGGCGATCAGGACTGCGGTACGGAAATGGGCCATCGGGTCTTTCCGGCCGCCTAGCGGCCGTGGACTGGTAATTTCGCTGAAAGTACTTAGATTGGGCGGAGGTCCCGTTCAAGGGGCACCCAGCAATATGCACCGCCGACACACTATGACCGATACGCCGAAGAAACCCTCCCGAATACTTCCGCCCATGCCCCCTCCGGCTCCGGCGCGCCGGCCCCTGGCGCCGGTTCCGGCAGATGGCGGCGGCGAAGGCAAGCCCGAGGCCGAGCGCAAGACCCCCGATCCGACCCGGTTCGGCGACTGGGAAAAGAACGGGCGCTGCATCGACTTTTGATGCAGTTTACATATCATTATATGTAAGTTCTTGATTTGTTCTATACAAACATGTAGGTTGTTCGGCTGAGGCACACCTCGGGCGGTCCGGGGTGTCGTCGTTTCTCTGTTTCTGGAACAGCCGATGCGCTCGCGGGCGATCACGATTTTCCTGACCTGTCTGTTGACGGCGCCGGCCTCGGCCGAGGCGCCGAAGCCGCCGCGCCCGCCGGCCGGCCGCGAAGTTCTGCCTGGCCCGGTGAAGGCCGAGGTGCTCAAGGTCATCGACGGCGACACCCTGACCGTACGCGCGCGTATCTGGGTGGGGCAGAATCTTGAAATTCATGTGCGCATTACCGGCGTCGACACACCGGAGCTGCGCGCCCGCTGTGATCGCGAACGCACCCTTGCACGTGAGGCGCGCGAAACTGTGCGCGCGGCAGTGGCCTCGGGGCAGGTGCGCCTGTTCGATGTGCAGTATGGCAAGTATGCGGGGCGCGGGGTTGCCCGCGTTGAAACCGAAGACGGCCGCGATATCGCGAAGATGCTGATCGATGCGGGCCTTGGCAGGGCCTACGGTGGCGGCAAGCGGGCTGGCTGGTGCGGCTGACCGCCGCGGCGAATTGCGTTATCATAAAGGGATGAACACCCGGATTCCCCGATGACCGGAAAAACGGCTGCGGGCGGCACCTGTACCTGCGCCGCGTTCGGCGCGATGGGCATCATTGGCGTCTATGTTGCCCTTGCCCTTGCGCCGCTGGCACTTGCAGCGATTGTGGCGCCGCAGGGTAACGGACTTGCCGCCGAGCTCGGCAGCGGCCTGGCGCTCGCGGGTTACGCGATGCTGCTGATGCAGTTTCTGCTGACCGGGCGGTTTCGAACCATAGGCGGCCGTGTCGGCATCGACGTCATCCTGCGCTTGCACCAGATCGCCGCGCGCATCTTGACCGTGATGCTTCTGCTGCATCCCTTCATTTACTGGCCGTCCCTTGCGCGCATGATGGCAACGCCGGCTTTCGCTTCGGGCATCGTTGCCTGGCTGCTGCTGGTTCTGCTGATGGCGATGGCCCTGCTGCGTCCGCACCTGGCAATTGCCTACGAATACTGGCGGGCAAGTCACGGGGCCCTCGCCGTCCTTATCGCCCTGGCCGGGCTGCATCATGCGCTTGCTGTCGGCAGCCTCAGTGCGGCGCCCGCGCTGCGCTGGTTCTGGATCGCGCTCGCAGCACTTGCCCTTTACACCCTTCTTCATTCCTATCTGGTGCGGCCGTGGCTGCAGTTGCGCGATCCGTGGCGCATCGCAGAGGTGCGCACGCTCGGTCCCGCGCGCTGGCTGGTTGCGCTCGAGCCCGAGAACCGTGCGCTCGCCTTCGATGCCGGCCAGTTCGCCTGGCTCAAGGTCGAGCCGCATCCGTTCACCTTGCGCGAAAATCCGTTTTCGATCGTGTCCGCACCGGGTGCCAGACGCGTTGAATTCCTGATTCGCGAAGCGGGCGATTTCACCTCCACCATCGGCGCGCTTGTGCCCGGAACCCGCGCCTGGCTCGACGGGCCGCACGGCGCCTTTACCCTTGCTGCCGCGGGCGGTGCAAAGCGCATCGTCATGCTGGCGGGCGGCGTTGGCCTCGCACCCTGCCTGTCGATGCTGCGCGCGGCAGCGGCGGCGGGCGACCGGCGAGCCTATCACCTGATCTTCGGCAATCGCTGCGAAGAGCAGATCGTGCCGAAAGACGCAATAGCGGCACTCGTGCCGGTGCTCGACCTCAAGATTGATTACGTTCTGTCGGAACCGCCCGCAGGCTGGACCGGCGCCATCGGCCAGATGACCCCGGAAACGCTGCTGCCGTTGCTTTCATCAGGCGATATTGCGGAAACGGTTTTCTACTTGTGCGGCCCGCCGCCGATGGTGACGGCTTCGTTGCGGGCACTCGCCGCGCTGGGTGTGCCGCCCGCACATATTGTCACCGAACGATTCGACTACGACTGAGGCCGCCGATGCCGAGACTTTAGGACAGGGCAATGCGGATGTTCGCGATCATCGCGGCCGCCATCGGCGTGGCGATGTTGGCTTTCGTCCTGCGCTGAACTTATTTCGTCGCGCCGAGCGCGCGTTCCAGATAGCCGATGATGGCCTTGCGCTCGCCCGCATCGCGGGCATGGTGGCGCGAGAGCTTGCGCTCGAGCCACGCGGCGCGTTCCTTCGCGTCCGTATGGGGCTTCAGAATGGCCACCGCCGCTGCCGTGTCGTGACAGCGCGCGCAGCGCTTGCCGAATTCGGCCTCGCCCGCCTGCTGGGCAACAGAGGGGGTCGCCAAGACGAGCAGCAACGCGAGGGGGATAAGTATTTTCATTTCTCGTTCCCTGATTTCATGCCTTTCAGCAGGAAATAGAAAACGCCCGCGGTGATGAACGGCAAAATCAGTACGAGATCATCTGCGCGCATGTTCATGGCACCTGCCGCATAGATGCTGCCGAATATCAGCAGTACCGATACGACATAGACAACCGTTCCGCCGACCGCGGCGAAGTTGATGGTCTTGCCGTTGGTGCGCAGTACGTAGCCCACGACAAAGGCGGGCAACAGGGTCGAAAAAAGAATGATGGCGATCTTGCCGTCCAAGGCGAACGATTCCTTTCCTAGCGATTGAGGCGATTGTCGATAAGGTCCTGAACGACGCCGGGGTCGGCCAGGGTCGAGGTGTCGCCGAGATTACCGTAGTCGTTCTCGGCGATCTTGCGCAGGATGCGGCGCATGATCTTGCCCGAACGGGTCTTGGGCAGGCCGGGCGCCCACTGGATCTTGTCGGGCGCGGCAAAGGGTCCAATGTCCTTGCGCACCCAAAGCACCAGTTCCTTGCGCAGGTCTTCGTTGGCTTCGGCGCCGGCCATCAGGGTGACATAGCAGTAGATGCCCTGTCCCTTGATGTCGTGGGGATAGCCGACGACCGCGGCCTCTGAAACCTTCGGGTGCGCCACCAGCGCGCTTTCGATTTCGGCTGTGCCCAGGCGATGGCCCGACACGTTGATGACGTCATCGACGCGGCCGGTGATCCAGTAATAGCCGTCTTCGTCGCGGCGGCAGCCGTCGCCGCTGAAGTACTTGCCGGGAAACTGCTTGAAGTAGGTATCGATGAAGCGCTGGTGATCGCCGAAAACCGTGCGCATCTGACCGGGCCAGGAATCGGCCATGCACAGGTTGCCGACACCGGCGCCCTCGATCAGCGTGCCGTCATGGTGCAGGAGCTCCGGTTTCACGCCGAAGAACGGTACGGTCGCCGATCCGGGCTTCAGCGCGATGGCGCCGGGAAGCGGCGTGATCATGTGGCCGCCGGTTTCCGTCTGCCACCAGGTATCGACGATCGGGCAGCGCTTGTCGCCGACGACTTCGTGATACCAGCGCCAGGCTTCGGGGTTGATCGGCTCGCCCACCGTACCCAGCACGCGGAGGGACTTGCGCGAGGTTTTCTTTACCGGCCCGTCGCCGCCCTGCATCAGGGCGCGGATGGCAGTCGGCGCGG
>Ga0222714_10002707_pt1 | contig 18541 bp, 13 predicted proteins | sample C33_3DmetaG_FD_165048 | JGI IMG/M metagenome (GOLD analysis project Ga0222714, IMG submission 165048) | Estuarine water microbial communities from San Francisco Bay, California, United States - C33_3D | ecosystem: Environmental > Aquatic > Marine > Unclassified | place: USA: California...
AAAATCAAATTGAAAAATTTGGGCAACATTTTTTCAAAGAAGGTGCAAAGGTCATACCAGGAAACACTGGGTATACTCAACTTTACTATGCAGTTGAATTAAATAACAGTTATCTGGGAGTACCCGTATCATCCTATGCCGATCAGTTAGTAGGAACAAAAATTACGGGTCAAACTTCAGGTGTTACTGCATATGTTGACTACGTTTTATCTGCAACTGACTCCGAAAGAGGAAATATAACTCTTTATATAAATTATTTGACTTCAAACACAGTAAATAATTCTTCTCAACAATTTTTAGATGGTGAAACTTTAACTTGCAATACGACTCTTACTTCTGGTCTTCTTGGAAACACATCAATTGCAGCAGGTAGTCCCTTTGCAATAACTTCAGCAACGAATTCAACCTCCATTGGATCCGCGTTTCAAATAGAAAATGGAGTTTATTTTATTCGTGGCAATTTTGTCAATGTATCTAAAGAGACTCTGATTTTAGATCAGTATTCAAACACTCCAAGCTATAGAATTGGACTTTTTGTATCAGAAGAAATTATAACAGCAGACTTTGATGAATCTTTAGCAGATAATTCTCAAGGTTATAATAATTATTCTGCTCCAGGAGCAGACAGATTAAAAATTTCCACAAGATTATTTAAAAAACCTCTCACCGATTTTGACGACAATAATTTTATTGAATTAGCCACTGTAGAGAACGGTGTTTTAAGAGCACAAACCAGAAAGGGATTTAATGTAGGATCAAGTGGTGGTGTTTTCTATGATGATCTCACAGATGTTCTTGCAAGAAGAACTTATGACGAATCTGGAGATTATTATGTAAAACCATTTGATGTTTCTGCATTTGAATCTCTAAATGACAGAAAGGGAAATCGTGGAATCTTTAACGCTGGTCAATTTACTTATGGCGGATCAACTCCGTCAAGAGATCTTGCAGTATATAAAGTATCTCCAGGAAAAGCGTTTGTTCGTGGTTATGAGTTAGAAACATTATCACCAACATTTATTGATTTAGAAAAACCAAGAACAACAAAAACTCTTGAAGATCAATCGATAATTTATAACACTGGACCATCATTAAGAATAAACAGAGTTTATGGATCTCCAACAGTTGGTGTAGGAAATACTTATGTTTTAAGTTTAAGAGATCAAAGAGTTGGTTCAGATCAGGACAGTGTTCCAGGAAAAGAAGTTGGTGTAGCAAGGGTTTATGATTTTAGACTGGAATCTGGATCATACGATACTTCTAATGGGAATATCAATCAATGGGGAATTTCTTTATATGATGTTCAAACATTCACAAATATCTCATTAAACAATCCAACAACACTTTCAGTTCCAACATTTGTAAAAGGTGCAAATAGTGGAGCTACTGGATTTATTCGCTACGCAGTATCAGCTGGAACTGCAGTAACAGTCTATGATGTTTCTGGAGAGTTTGCAAAGAATGAACCTCTGATTTTTGATGGAATTCAAAACGGAAGAATTGCCATAGCTGTTACAGCACATGGACTTTCTGATGTTAAATCTGTATTTGGATCAAACGGGTCAGATCCATTTAATGTTGGTATTAATACTTTTAATGGAGATGTTGTACAATCGGCATCATTTAATGTTGGAGTAGCAACTATAAGTGCAGTTTCTGGCGGAATAAGCACTGTTTCAAGTACAAATTCTTTATTCCCAGGAACAATTGTCAAGGAAAATGATATTGTACAGTTTAGCAATACTCAATTTGCAGATAAGACATTAGCAAGAGTTGTAAGTGTTGGTCAAACAACAATTACAATTGATGCTGTTGAAAGTGTCACTGGAGTCGCAAACGGAACCTTACCATCATCTATTCTTTCGGTTAGTGACTTTAAAGTTGTAACTTCAAGACTGGATGACTCGTTTGACAATAGTCTGTACACAAGACTTCCAAAAAATAATGTTGCATCTGTCGATTTAACAAGTGCCAATCTTACAATAAGAAAAACTTTTACTGTTAATATTTCATCAAATCAACTTTCAGCAGTTGTTGCTGCTGGAGAAAATGAAACATTCCTGGCATTTGATGAAGAAAGATATTCTCTAATTAGAAGTGATGGAACAACTGAAGTCCTCACTTCAGACAAGTTTGAATTTACCGTTGGCGGTACTCAACTTCAAATTAGAAATTTGGGGTCAGATGGCACTGGTGCAACATTAATCACCACTTTAAGAAAAACAAAACCCAAGTCAAAATCAAAAATTAAAAATAGAGTCAACTCTATTGTCATTTCCAATTCAAAATTAGACGGATCTGGAATTGGAGCAACAACATTAAACAATGGATTAACTTTTGGAAATTATCCTTTTGGAACAAGAGTTGAAGATGAAATTATTTCATTAAATTTCCCAGATATTATAGAAGTTCATGGAATTTTTGAATCAGCAGATACATTAGATCCATCAGCACCAAAGGCAACTCTGTCTTCGATCATAAGTTCAACCACAACAACTTCTGACTTCATTATCGGAGAGGAAATTGTAGGTCAAACTACAGGAGCAGTTGCAATAATTGCAGAAAAACTTTCATCATCTCAAATATCATTAGTTTATAAGAATGATATTTTATTCCAAGAAGGTGAAGTAATCAACTCTCAAGAATCTAATATATCAGCAGTAGTAACAACCTTAGATTCCCCAAGTTTCGACATCTCCACAAATTATACTTTTGTAAGTGGACAAAAAGAAACGATTTATGACTTCGGAAAAATCAAAAGAAAGAGTGACTCCACTGATCCATCAAAGAGATTAAAAATTTATTTCTCAAATGGATATTTTGATTCTACTGATGACGGTGACATTACCACAGTTGAATCTTATAAGCAATTTGATTATGCAAAAGATTTATCATCTATCAATGGTGCTAGTGTATCAGATATTATTGATATCAGACCAAGAGTTAGTTCTTATACTGTAAGCGAGTCATCAAGATCTCCTTTAGAATTCTTTGGAAGATCATTTAATGCCTCTGGAAACTCGGCTTCTAATATTTTAGCTTCCGATGAATCAATCCTTACTACATTCTCGTATTATCTTGGACGTATTGATAGAATTTACCTCTCTAAAGATGGAAATTTCCAAGTAAAATATGGAACTCCATCGGATAGACCAGAAAAACCAGAACCAGTTGATGATGCTTTAGAAATTGCTTCAATAACATTACCACCATATCTCTACAATGTTGGGCAAGTTTCAATAAACTTCCTGGAACATAAGAGATATAGAATGGTTGATATTAAACAACTTGAAAATAGAATTAGAAATCTTGAATATTATACAGCACTTTCCCTCCTGGAATCAAACACTGCAAACTTCTTTGTACCCGATTCTGATGGTCTGAATAGATTTAAGTCTGGATTCTTCGTTGATAATTTCAATTCATTCAAACCACAAGAACAGAAACTTCAAATCAAAAATAGTTTAGATTTAAAAAATAAAGAGTTAAGACCAAAACACTATACAACTTCTGTTGATTTGATTCCTGGTCCTGTTGTAAATACAGATCCAACTTCTGATTTAGCATTTGGAACCATAGAAGGAACAAACGTTTCAAAATCAAATGACATTATTACATTAAGTTATACTGAGGTTGAGTGGTTAAAGCAAACCTTTGCTACAAGATCTGAGAGTGTAACTCCTTTCTTAATTAGTTTCTGGCAAGGAACTTTAGAGTTGACTCCTTCTTCCGACACTTGGGTTGATACTACAAGGTTAGAAGCGAAGGTTATTAATACTGAAGGCAATTATGCTGAAACCTTTAACAATTTAGTTCAAACTCAAGGGGTTGATCCTCAAACTGGTTTTGGACCAATACTTTGGGATTCTTGGCAAACTAACTGGACTGGAACAAGCATTGTTAAGTCTACAAGAGATAGAACTCAAGTGAGTGGTGGAGAGTGGATTGGTGGAGTCCATAGACCAGGACAACCTGGACAAGTTTTTGGTACAAGAACTACAACTACCATTAGAGACAATATTGAAGAGACTGTTCAAAGTGGAGTTGAAACTAGAAACGGAATAAGAACTGTTGTAACCGAACAGTTTGATCAGGTGTCCTTTGGAGATAGAGTTGTAAGCAGAGATCTCATTCCTTATGTAAGATCTAGAAACATCCAATTTGTTAACAAGAGAGTAAAACCACTTACTCAACTGTATGCATTCTTTGATGGAGTTGATGTAACAAAATACTGTGTTCCAAAGTTAATTGAAATTAATATGACCTCTGGTACATTCCAGGTTGGTGAGAAAATAACAGGAACCGTAATAAGAACCGGATTGAGTCAAGAGACCTCAGAAACTTCAGCAAAAATTACTTTCAGAGTTGCAAAATTAAATCATAAAGAGGGTCCTTATAACGTACCAACATCAACATTCAGCACTGATCCATATACAAGACTTGCTTTACCCGCAGATTATTCATCCACTTCTACAGTTTTAAACGTAGATACTTTCTCATTATCAAACCAAGTTCAAGGTCAGTACAGTGGATACATTGAATCGGGCATGACTCTCGTTGGTGAAACTAGTGGTGCTATTGCAAAAGTAAGTAATTTGAGACTTATATCTGACATATCAGCTACTTTAATTGGTAGTTTCTTTGTACCAAATCCAAATAATGTAAATCACCCAAGATTTGAATCTGGAACCAAGATACTTACTTTTGTCAATAACCAACAAAACAACCAAGACGAAGCAACCACTATATCTGAAGAAGCTTTCTTATCTTCAGGTACGGTAGAGACAGTACAAGAGAATATTATTTCTGTCAGAAATGCAAGAATTGAAAATAAACAAGAATTTGAAAGCAGAAATGTTAATAGAACTCTTGGATCACAAGTTGTTTCAAGTAATGTAGTTGGAAGATCAAATGATCGAGTTGTTGTTGGTTGGTATGATCCCCTTGCACAATCTTTCTTAGTTGAAGATTCAACTGGAATTTTCTTAACCAAGTGCGATGTCTTCTTTAGAACCAAAGATGACATGGACATTCCATTAGTTTTCCAGTTAAGAACAATGGAAAATGGATTCCCAACACAAAAGGTTCTTCCATTGTCCGAGATTGTTATTAACCCAAGTGAAGTAAACACATCTTCAGACGGATCGGTTGCAACTTCTATTGAATTCAAATCACCTGTATATCTTGAGGGCGGTAAAGAATATGCAATTTGTTTAGCATCTAATTCAACAAAATATAGTGTTTATATTTCAAGAATTGGAGAGAACGATTTACTTACTCAAACGTTCATTTCAAATCAACCATATCTTGGTTCACTGTTTAAATCACAGAATGCATCAACTTGGGAAGCAAGTCAGTGGGAAGATCTTAAGTTTACTCTTTACAGAGCAGACTTTGCAACATCTGGATCCGTAGAGTTCTACAGCCCAGAGTTGTCACAAGGCAATGCACAAGTTGCAACACTTTTACCAGACTCACTGATCTTAAATTCAAGAAAAATTCGAGTTGGTCTTGGAACAACAATTTCAGACTCTGGTTATGTCCTTGGTAATACTTTCACTCAACAGGGAACAAACGCAAGTGGTAATCTGGTAGGAACTGCTGGATCAGCGACTGGATCATTAACAGTTTCTGTTGCTGGTCTTGGATATACTCCTGCGAGCGGGGGATTTACTTTTAGTGGAGTAGACTTAGTTACAATAACAGGAAACGGTAGAGGTGCAACAGCAACTGTATCCGTAAGCAATGGTGTAGCGGTTGCTGCAACCATATCTGGTGGTGGATCTGGATATCAAGTAGGAGATGTCTTAGGCATTACTACAATTGGAATTGCAAGCATTGGAAGAAATGCAAGATTCTCTGTAGTCTCAATTGGTTCTACAAATGAACTTGTTTTAGATAATGTACAGGGAGACTTTGTTGTTGCTGGATCTGCCAGAACAATGATGTATACAAATAGTTCTGGTATTACAACAGAACTGAACTTTAATCTTGGTGGCGACGTTCAAATTTCTACAATCAATGTAGACAGCGATGGTCTTCACGTTAAAGTGAATCACCAAAACCATGGTATGTATTTCCCAGACAACCTAGTCAAACTCTCTGGTGTAATGCCAGATGTTGTACCATCTAAACTGACATCCGAATACGTTTCCACATCAACCGATTCTATTCCCATCGATAGTATTTCCAACTTTACAACTTTTGAAAATGTTGGAGTTGGTACAACAAACGTAGGATATGTTTTGATTGGTAATGAAATTATTTCATATACTTCAACTTCTGGAAATAGTTTGGCAGGAACTATTGGTAGGGGATCAGATCCTGTTACATATCCAGTTGGAACTCCAGTTTACAAATATGAACTTGGTGGAGTCTCTTTGAGAAGAATAAACAAAACTCATGATTTAACTGAAGTTGGAATTGCAAATTCAATCTCATATGACTCTTACAATATTAAATTGGATATGACTGAAGATGGAACTCCTGCAACAAACAGAGGTACAGAATCTGGTTATCCAAAACTTTATTTAAATCAAACCAAATCTGCAGGTGGTTACAAGGTTAAAGCTTCTCAAAACATTCCTTTTGAAGTCATAACTCCAGTTGTTCAAAACTTAACAGTTAAGGGAACTTCAGTTGGTGCTGAAGTTAGAACAACTACATCTCAGAGTATAAGTGGAAATGAAACTCCATATCTTGACGCACAATTTGAAACTATTGCATTGAATGAAATAAACTATCTTGATTCACCAAGAATCATCGCTTCTAAAGTGAATGAGGACCAATATTTGACCAACTTTAAAGGCAGCAAGTCCTTAAATATGAAATTATCTTTGGGAACAATTGATACTCGCGTATCTCCAGTTGTCGATTCGCAAAGAGTAAGTGCCATTTTAACGTCAAATAGAATTAATGATGAAATTGAAAATTATGCAACTGACAGAAGAGTAAATGAAATTGGAAGTGATCCTTCAGCATGTCAATATATTTCCAAGGAAATGGTTCTTGAAAATTCGGCAACTTCACTGAAAGTATTGTTGAGTGCTCATATCAATCTCAATTCAGATATTAGAGTTCTTTATTCTATCAGTGAAAAACCAGGATCTTCTCCAATATTTGTACCATTCCCAGGATATTCAAATTTAAATGCAAAAGGTGAAGTCATCGCTACTCAAAACAATGATGGTCAGTCCGACAAATTTATATCAAAATCCAATGGATATGGTTTCGAAAGTCAAAATCTTGAATTTAAAGAATATGTATTTACTGCGGATAATCTCCCAACATTTAGATCATACAGAATAAAAATCATTCTGACTTCAACAAGTCAAGTTTATGTACCAAGAGTCAAAGATTTGAGAGTGATTGCACTTGCATAATATGAGTTATTACAACGTTGATGGTCATCATGATTTAGCGAGAGACCCCGAAACAAATGCAATCATAAATGTGAATGGTCTGGATTATGAAAAATATATTGCAAGTAGAGATGCAAAGAGTGAAAAGAATCAAAAAGTACAAAACATTGAAGATGAAGTTGCTACAATAAAAGATGAACTTAATGAAATTAAATTTTTATTAAAGGAGATTATTAATGGATCCAGATAATATTAGTTTGGATAATCTAACTAAAAGTTTTGAATATTTCAAATGTGCTTCTGAAATAGATAATTGTGAAGATCTTGATAGATTGAAAACTATTGCAAAATGTTATTGCAAACTTTATTACAAACAACAAGAGACACTATCTTTAATAGGAGTTCCAAATGGCGAACAAAACAATAACATTTGACCCAGATGCTGGAGTTCCAAGAGGTGTAAATCTAACAATTTACACCGGTTCAGACTTTACTACGAATTTCACAGTTGTTAATACTTCAAGTTCTGCGTTTGACTTGACTGGATATACTGGATCGGCAGCAATGTCAAAGAGTGTTTCTGTTGGAGCCACTTTGGGAATAACAACTTCTTTTGCGGTGGGTTTTACAAGTGCATTTGATGGCAAGTTCAAAATTTCTCTAGGATCTACTGCAACAAGAAACTTGAGAGAGGGTAGATATGTATATGATATTTTAGTTAGTTCTGGATCAACAGTTTACGGAATTGCAAATGGCAATGTTCTTGTTGTTCCTGGCATCACAACAGCGCCATCATAAATACTCTCAAGGGAGAAACTGTAAATGGCACAACCAGCAAGTAGATCAGATTTAATTAATTACTGCAAAAGGCAATTGGGTGCTCCTGTTTTGGAGATTAACGTTGCCGATGAGCAGATTGAGGATCTTGTGGATGACGCTATCCAATATTTTCAAGAGAGACATTTTGATGGTGTTGGGCAAGTATTTTTAAAGTATCAAATAACTCAAGATGATATTGATAGAGGTAGAGCACCTGGAGGAAGTGGTCCTACTGCAGGCATAGTAACCACAACCGCAACTTCAACAATAGTTGGCACCGCAACAACATTTTCTTATAAAGAGAATAGTAATTATATTCAAGTTCCAGCATCAGTAATCGGAATTACGAAAATATATCATTTTGATGGATCAAATACTACCACTAACAACATGTTTAGTGTTAAGTATCAATTGTTTTTGAATGATATTTACTACTGGGGATCCACTGAAATATTGACTTATGCGATGACAAGAACATACTTGTCTGATATTGATTTTCTACTGACAACAGAAAAGCAGATTAGATTTAATCAAAGACAAGATAGGTTATATCTGGACATTGATTGGGGAAGTGTTACTGTCGGGGATTACTTGATTATTGACTGTTATAGAGCGTTAGATCCAAACGATTATAGCAGAGTATGGAATGATTCCTTCTTAAAGAGATATTTGACAATCTTAATCAAAAAACAATGGGGACAGAACCTCATCAAGTTTCAAGGAGTAAAACTTCCAGGTGGAGTTGAACTTAATGGTAGACAAATATATGATGATGCACAAAAAGAATTGGATCAGTTGATGGAAAAAATGTCCAACACTTACGAACTTCCACCTTTGGATATGATCGGTTAGTAATATGCTTAATCCGTTTTTTCAACAAGGATCTAGATCCGAACAAAACTTAATCCAAGATTTAATCAACGAACAGTTGAGAATGTATGGTGTTGAGGTTTATTATTTGCCAAGAAAATACATCACAGAAAAAACGGTAATAAGAGAAGTAATAAAATCAGTTTTTGATGATGCATATCCAATTGAAGCATACATGGAGAATTATGAGGGATATGCTGATAATAGTGTTTTGTTATCAAAATTTGGAATACAACAAACACAGGAAGTTAATTTAATTATATCAAAGGATAGATGGGAATCCTATATACAACCATTAATACAGAACGAACCTAACATAAAACTAACAACAAGACCGAAAGAAGGTGATCTTATATATTTTCCTTTAGGTGATAGACTCTTTGAAATAAAATACGTTGAACATGAAAAACCATATTATCAGTTGCAAAAGAATTATGTTTATGAATTGAGGTGTGAACTCTTTAGATTTGAAAATGAAATTCTTGACACTGGAGTAGAAAATATTGACGATCTATTAATAGGTGGAGAGTCTGATGGTTTAACAGATGATTCTCTCAATACAATTCTCGGCAACACTCAAACTCTCACTCTCGTAGGAACAGGTGCGACTGCAACCGCTGTTGCTGGAATAGTGACGGACGGTGGTATTAGGCTTATTACAATCACCAATAGAGGTGGTGGTTATACTTCAATCCCAACTGTCGGAATATCATCTGCCCCTTCAGGAGGAGTAACTGGTGTTGCTACTGCTGTAATGATAGGTGGCATAGTTGTTTGTACTGATAATGCTAATCAAAATGCAAAATCTGTACAAAATGTTGATATTACAAATCCAGGTTCTGGATACACTGTTGCCCCAGGTGTTAGATTTATTGGAGGAGGAGGTTCTGGAGCAGCTGCAACAGCAACAATTGGTAATGGATTAGTTGGCATCATAACAGTTACAAGTGGTGGTTCTGGATACTCAACCTCACCAACAATTACCTTCACAAATGAACTGTTTGATACAAGTGGTATTGCTACAGTTTCTGCCGCTGCGACTGCAATAGTCAGTAGTGCGGGAACAATTACCGAAATTAGACTCACAAATGCTGGTCTTGGATATACTGCTGCACCAACTATTAGTATTTCCGCTCCATCTCTCGATTCTACGGGAGACTTTATATTTAATGAGGTAGTAACTGGATCCACAAGTGGAACTACTGCAAGAGTAAGAGTTTGGAACTCATCTACAAACTTACTTGAAGTTTCAAACGTAACTGGAAGTTTTGTAATTGGAGAAAATATTGTCGGATCAGACTCTGGAGCATCTCATCAATTAAGATTAATCAATTTAGAACCATTAGATGATGGATTTGCAGACAACTCAACCATTGAGTCTGCGGCAGATGCGATTATTGATTTTAGTGAAAGGAATCCTTTTGGTATTCCATAAATAACTCTAATAAAAGTCTGATACAATGTTTGAATATTTTTATAACGAAATTTTAAGAAAGACTATCATATCTTTTGGTACTCTTTTTAATAATATAACTATTCTTCAAGGCGATAGTTATATAAAAGTTCCTTTGGCTTATGGACCAACTCAAAAGTTTTTAGCAAGACTGAATCAATCCCCAGATTTAAATAAGTCAACTGCAATAACTTTACCAAGACTTTCTTTTGAGATGACTGGTTTAGTTTATGATCCGTCAAGGAAAGTTACAACAACTCAAACATTTACAGTTAAAGATCCAAACGACGGAACTGAAACAAAAAAAGCATTCATGCCAGTTCCATATACTTTACAATTTGAATTGAGCGTAATGACTAAACTCAATGACGATGCTCTTCAAATTGTAGAACAAATTTTACCATATTTCCAACCAGCATATAATCTATCAGTGGAGTTGGTTGATTCTATTAAAGAGAAGCGTGATATTCCCATTATATTGGAAAATATTACAATGCAAGATGACTATGAAGGAGACTTTAGTACGAGAAGAGTTCTTCTTTATACTTTAAGATTTAGTGCAAAAACATATTTGTTTGGTCCAGTTTCTTCTGCAACAAAAGATATCATCAGAACAGCAAAAGTCAGTTACATTACCGGTACAGACACTACAAACACTACAAGAGATCTTGCATATGTTGCCACTCCAAGGGCACTCAAGAACTATACAGGCACTGTCATTACAACTCTCACCGAGGATATTAGTATTACAGATACAATTGTTCCAGTGGAAAGTTCAAGTGGATTAACTGCTAAAACTTATATTGATCTTGATGGAGAAGAACTATTCATCAAGTCAATAAGCGGAAATAATCTTACTGTTGATAGAGGTCAAGATGGAACAACAGTAACCACTCATTTGAGAGGAGCACCAGTCAAGACTATAACTTCAAGCGACAATGCATTGGTTGAAGATGGTGATGATTTTGGATTTAGTGGAACTATCTCATGAAAATGACAAAAAAATTCGACGATTTAAATGACTGTTTCAACGTAGAAGGTGAAATAGTAAAAACAGAAGTTGAACCAAAGGGTGAACTTAAAGCACCATCTTCATCGGAAGATATAAAAAAAGACTATGAGTATACCAGAGGCAATTTGTATTCTTTGATTGAAAAGGGTCAAGAAGCAATAAACGGTATTTTAGAATTAGCACAAGAAAGTGAGATGCCAAGAGCATATGAAGTTGCTGGTCAACTAATAAAAAACGTTGCTGATGCAACAGACAAACTCATGGATCTTCAAAAGAAATTAAAAGAAGTAGAAGAGGAAAAACAATTAAAGGGTCCATCAACCGTTAATAACGCATTGTTTGTCGGTTCAACAGCAGAACTAGCCAAGTTTTTAAAATCTGGACTTGAGGAAGAAGATAAATAAAAAGATAAGGGAGAGAAATCCCAAAGTACAAAGGTTACTAATAAAATGTCGAAAGAAGATTTGCCTTCAATTGGTGATTTTGCCCAAGATAATAATGGGTTGCCATCTGTTAATGATTTTTTGAAGAATGAAGTTTCGGAGGATCTTCCTTCCGTTGAAGACTTTGTTGCAAAAAAAGAAGTACAAGAAATAAAAGAAGAAACTCAAACAATTGAAGATTTAAACGGGAACACTTTCGCAGAGGTAGAAGATATTGTTCCTCCTTGGCCAGAATTAATTAGATTAATTAACGATGTTAGAGAAGAAATTCCAGACATCCCAGAAATAAAATATTATGATAAAGAACTAGAAGATTTAACGGAACAAATAAATCTGGTAAGAGGAGAAATTCCAGAAGTTCCTGAAGTCAAATATTATGATACAGAAATAGAAGCAATTTGTGAGCAAATTGATTTAGTAAGAGATCACATTGCTAATTCAATTTCAGAACTTCCTGAAGTAAAATATTATGATGAACAGATTGATATTTTAGAAGAAAAATTATCAAATATAAAAAACACAATTTCAGAACTTCCTGAAGTTAGATACTATGAGAATGATATTCAATCTCTAAAGGACGAGGTTGAGAGAGTAAGATCGGAAATTCCCACATTCCCCAAATGGGTAAATGAAGTTAATGAAGTTCCAGATTTTTCTTGGATTGGAAAAACTTTTAGTGTAATTGACGATGATTTCATAAAAGTCAATGATACTATTGAAACTTTAAGAGATAGAATTGAACTCGATATTAACAATCTTATTGAGGAAAACAATACCAAACTTTTCGAAAATAATGTTGAGATAAAAACTGAACTTCAGGAAAGAAATAAAAAATATCAAGAAGAAAAAGATAAAATTTGGAAGCAGTTAAGAGAATCCTCTCTCAAGATATGGGAGTACCATAAAGAGTTTAAAGACGATGATCGCAAACTTAAGAAACAAATCTTAGGTGAATATAATACCCTCAAACAAAGTCTTGAAAAGAAAATTAGAGACTTTAATGAAGACAGTGTAAAAACTGACAACTTGCTTCTCAACTATTTTGAACAGTTAAGAAAAGAAATTTCAGATTTACCTGAAGTTAAGTATTATGATGAAGACATTCGTCACGTAAAAAGTGATATCAAAGATCTGTTTGAACTTGTAAAAACAATTAAAACAGAGCAAAAAGAAATCAAAGATCTTCAAGAAGGTCTTTTAAATGAACCACCAAATGAAAAAGAATCTATAGGAGGACAACCCGATCCATTGACCCCAATGGATCGAAAGTTTGCAACTCTAGATGATCTTGCAAGTCACTACAGAATATTCATCAATAGGATTCAACAACAGATTGCTACTATTGGTGGTGGCGGTGCAGGATTTATCAAAGATCTTGATGATGTTGTCTTTGATGCTGGGATAGGCACAAACAAACTTCTTATTTTTAATGGAAGTCAATGGGTTGGTATTGCAAGTACTGCTTTAACTGGCGGTGCTGGTGTTGGTGCAGGTGGAACTTGGGGTGTTGATTCTGTAGGTATTCACACTGTTAAGGCGGTTGGGGTAGGAACTACTTCAGCAAAAGCAGGAGTTTCTTTATACGTTGTTGGTGATGCTGAAATTGCCGGTAATATTTCAGTTGCTGGCACAATCACTTATGAGGATGTTACAAATGTAGATTCCATTGGAATTATCACTGCTAGAAGTGATGTTGAAATAGGAAGAAACCTTTCTGTTGTTGGTCTCACAACTCTTGGATCAAATAATGGTATTGGAACAGTTTATGTTGGACTCGGCAGCACTGCTTTATATGTTGATGGTAGTGCAAGAATTATTGGTATTCTGACTGTTGGTAGAGCATCGGTTACTATTGATGGTGACAATAATACTATCACTTCTGGTATTGTTACTATTACAAATTCCCAGATTTATCTTGGCGATAATATCACCATTAGTGGTGGAGCATCTGGTATTAACTCTGCTCCTAACGTAATATATGTTGCAAAAGATGGTAATGATTCAAATAATGGAACGTCAATTGATAATGCAAAATTAACAATTTCTGGAGCAGTTGGAGTAGCAACAACAGGAACTATCATTAAAGTTCTTGCCGGAAATTATGCAGAAAATAATCCTGTTGAAGTTCCGCCTTTTGTATCAATTGTTGGAGATGATCTTAAAACAGTAACAGTTACTCCAAACACAGCAAATAAAGATATTTTCCATGTGAGAAAAGGATGCTATGTTGCAAACATGACATTTACAAATCATGTTGCACCAGCAGCTGCCATTGGATTCCCAACAACAGAAATTGCTGGAAATGATGGTGGAGGAAAGTGGGAAAGTCCTTACATTCAAAATTGCACAAGCAACACAACAACAGGAACTGGATTGAGAGTTGACGGTGCTCAAGCAGAAGGACTTAAATCGATTGTTTGTGACAGTTATACTCAATATAATCAAGGTGGAGTTGGTGTTGCTGTAACCAATGAAGGATTTGCTCAATTAGTTTCTGTCTTTACTATTTGTTGCAATGAAGCAATCAGTTGTTACAAAGGTGGGCAAGTTGATTTAACAAATAGCAATTCAAGTTTCGGAACTTATGGATTAGTTGCTGATGGTGTTAGTAACGTTCAATTTACTGGAGTTGTCACAACAACAGCAGCAGCGGGACAGGATAATGTTGTAGTAAATGTTGGATCTGGAACAACTAGACCCTATGATGGTCAACTTGTTTACTTTGATACGTTGTATCAATCTGTAGAAACAATTGCAGTTTCTGCTGGCGGAACAGGATATACTTCCACACCAACTGTTACTATTGATGCATCAACTGGTCCAAATGGAGAAACAGCAACTGCATTTGCAACTTTGGATGGCGAAAGCGTATCAAGTATCACGGTTATTAGCAGTGGCACTCAATATACGAGCACTCCAAACGTAATTATTGGAGCACCTAATAGTGGAAGCAATACAGCATCCGCTACAGCATCAATGGCACCAATATACTATACAATAAATAGTTCAACACCAGTGACAGCTGGAATTACAACTCTGACATTAGATGAGAATTTAATTAACACAGTTGGCGTTGCGTCTACAGCATACTTTTACCAGGTGAGTAGAATTGTTGCCAGTTCACATACTTTTGAATATGTTGGTTCTGGAAATGATATTACTACCGCAACACCAAAAAGAGGTGGAGTTACTATTCAAGAAAATGAAGTAGTAACTACAAATGGTGGAAAAGTGGTTTACACAAGTACAGACCAAGCAGGTAATTTTAGAATAGGTGATGAGCTTCAAATTAACCAAAACACTGGAACAATTAGCGGAAGAGCTTTCTCAAGAAGTTTATTCACAGAAATGACACCATTTATTTTAGCACTAAGTTAACATGGCACAATTACCACTTAATAGATTTCAAACCGAAACATTAGAAATAACTACGTCGGATCAAACTGCTTATACAGCACCGACAGGTTATACTTCAATTGTTTTATATGCACACATAACTAATGTTGGATCTAGTGCAGCTACTGTAACGATGAAGCATGTTAGAAGCGGAACAGAAACTGAAATAATTAACGAAGGATCAGTTCCAGTTAATGATGCACTTGTTCCCATGGAAGGAAAACTTGTGTTGGAAACTTCTGACTCGATAAAAATTTCAGCGAGTGCAGATAATTCGTTAAAGCTTATTTTAAGCATTTTAGAAACTGCTAACGCTTAACATCGGAGAAAACTAATGCCATACATAATCGGGGCGGCACCAGCATCATCATTAAATTTAAGCGGTGGCGATATAAAATCTGGAGTTGTAACAACCACAACAACTGATGCAACAGCATTGGTTTCTTTGGATGCAACTGCTTATAGATCTGCATATTATCAAATACAAATATCAGAAGGTTCTACGCACAACACAACAAACGTTTCAACTTTTCATGATGGGACAAACGCATATGTCACAGAATATGGAACTTTGAAAAATGGAGTAGGAATAGCAACTTTTGATGCTGATGTAAACGCAGGACAATTTAGATTAATTGGATATTCTGCCTCATCTGGACTAACTACGTTCAGGATTGTTTACACTGCTATAGATGGATGATGAAAACATTTAAACAGTTTCAAGAAGAGTGGACTAATAAATATAAAAAGAGTATTGATTGCTCTAATCCGAAAGGATTTTCACAACGCGCACACTGTCAGGGTCGAAAAAAAGATGAACGAAGGAAATCTTCATAAGTGGTTTAAATCATCCAGGTCAAAGGAAGGTAAACCTGGATGGGTTAATGTGGTCACTGGTGGAACATGTGCGAGTGATAAACCAGGAGAAGGAACTCCAAAATGCGTTTCTTCATCTAAAAGAGCAAGTATGACCCCAGCAGAAAGACGCTCTGCGGCAAGAAGAAAAAAAGCAGCGGATCCAGGTCAACAGCAAAAGACTGGTGCTGCAAAACCAACATACGTTTCTACAGATTCTCCTAGAAAAAAGATGAAAGAAGAAAAAGAAGAAAAGAGATATTGTCAGGTTTGTCAAAAAATGGAAACTCGTGATGAATGTTCATATGGACCAGAGGTTTGGGACAAAATGACTGTTCAAAGATTTGAGGAGGCAGCAATGAAAGACCATGAATATTCGATGGCACGTTCGCAACTTTCCACAGTTATGAACGCGGCAAAAAGATTAAAGAAAAAGATGGCAAAAGGTGAAGGTGAAGTAGAAGCATGGGTACAATCCAAAATTACTAAAGCAGCAGATTACCTTGATTCTGCAGCGGATTACGTTGATAGTGGAGAAATGAAAGTAGAAGAAGTAACTCTACCTTTAAGAATTGAAATTCCTACTAATATCAGAGATTTTAATCTTGGACTGATGTTCAGAGAAAGTTTAGATGAAAACTGTGGAATGTATTTTATCTTTGATGAAGTAGGACAGAAGTCATTCCACATGACAGAAACAAGAATTCCTCTTGATATTGCATTCATAACAGAGGAAGGAATCATTGATAGTATTAAAGAATTGGAACCATATGATAAAAATCCAGTTTACTCTGAAGGTGAAGTTTTGAGTGCTTTGGAAGTAAATCGTGGTTGGTTTGAAGAAAATAACATTGAAGTAGGTGATCAAATTATTGTTGAGCAGAAAGATGTTAAAGGAAAAGGAAGTGGATCAAAAGATGCTTGCTATCACAAAGTAAAGTCAAGATATAGTGTTTGGCCAAGTGCATACGCTTCAGGGGCACTTGTGAAGTGCCGGAAGGTGGGTGCAGCAAACTGGGGTAATAAGACCAAGAAAGAAGAGTTTGAAGTGATTGACGAGGCAGGAAAGAAGTGCTGGAAGGGATATAAGAAAGCAGGAACTCAAAAACTCTTTGGTAAGACTTATAATCGTTGCGTGAAAGAAGAGTCTTGCCCAATTTGTGGTTTTGATCCATGCCAATGCATTGAAGGAAATCTTGATGAAGCAGTTCGTATCCCATCCAAAACTGGAAACATTATTTTAGTAACTCTTACTTGGAGGGGTAAATACTACGGGATCAAGATGTTCTTCCCACAGGTCACTAAACCAAGTAGAAAAGAAGTTCAAGATCAAATTGAAAAGATCTATCCAGGTTCTAAAGTCAATTCATATTATGTTACTGACATTAAACCAGGTGAACAGTTTTTACAAACCGAAGATTGGCAATCAGTAAATCGTAAGGACAAAACCGATGGTTTAAGTCCTGCTGCAGTTAAAGCGTATCGTCGTGAAAATCCTGGTTCAAAACTAAAAACCGCAGTAACTAAAGATCCTTCAAAAATTAAAGCAGGATCTAAAGATGCAAAACGTCGTGCATCATTTTGCCGCCGTATGAAAGGTATGAAGTCAAAGTTGACCTCTGCCAAAACTTCAAGAGATCCAGACTCAAGAATCAATAAAGCTCTCCGTCGTTGGAACTGCAACTAATGAAAACTTTTCAACAATTTATTTCAGAGAGCGTCACTATTCATGGTGACTTTAATGGAACCCTCAATGTAGGTGCAGATCCCGTTCAACAAAAGGTTGATGAACAAAATCAATATATTGCTGATGTAGTTTGGATGGGAAGTATTTACAGAATGAGGATAGAAAAGAAAGAGTCTTTAAGACTCCCAACGACTCAAGAACTTGCAGAACAACTTCAAGGAGAATATCCAGGTGCGATTGTTCAAAGGATTTATCCAATTGAACCAAAACCAGAAGTTAAAATAGCAGACGTAAAGAGATATCATCCAGGAAAATTAGAGTGGGTATGATTTTATGGCACAGTGGAATAAAAATACACAAGATTATCTAAACCAAGAAAGAACTCTTTTTGAGGTTTATAATATCGCAGATCACTGGGGAAACCAGACAGACTGGAGACCTCAGTTTTCTGACAATAACAGACTAAAGGTTGCTCCTTTCCAAACAGTTTTCTTTAATACCTTCCAGTATGGTAAGGAGACTGATGTTTGGGATGAGAGTTTAGTTGGTGTTGGAACTGCTACTCATAATGTTAATGCTAGTAATGTAATCTTAGAAGTTGGTTCTACTGCAGGAAGTAAGGTCGTCAGACAAACCAAGAATGTA
>Ga0222714_10002708_pt1 | contig 18540 bp, 32 predicted proteins | sample C33_3DmetaG_FD_165048 | JGI IMG/M metagenome (GOLD analysis project Ga0222714, IMG submission 165048) | Estuarine water microbial communities from San Francisco Bay, California, United States - C33_3D | ecosystem: Environmental > Aquatic > Marine > Unclassified | place: USA: California...
GGCTCAAAAGCGCGATAGGCTTCTTCGTTACCACCGACCAACTGACGCAGGTCCTGCGCTGCTCGGCCTTGGGTGTAACGATTAAGTGTTCCGGTGTCCATGAGCGAACGAGGACGGCTAGTGACTGTAGGAGGTGTCCAACTGAATCCTGATCCGGTAGCCGAGATCAACCTAGCAGCAGGCGTGTAGTCAAAGCCTGTGAGCTGCTGAGTTCCCATTACATCTTCAGTAACCTCGGTCCGTGGAGCGCTTTCCCTGAATGCTACATCCAAAGAAGGCTCGCCGGGGGCAAATACACTGGTGTTATCCGGCAACGGCTGATAAACAGTAGGAGGCACGTACTCTGATTGTGTCTGAGGAAACTGCTCTGAACCAACAGGTGTCGCCGCCGGTATCGCCGCCGGCATAGGTTTTGGTGCGGGTTCTTGGATGTTAAACAAAATATTCGGGTCGACGCCAACACTGGCAATGTCTGACAGAGAAAGACCCTGTGTTGTAGCAACCTGTTGCGCGTAACGACGCTCGTCTTCACTAAGCACATTGTCCGCCATGAAGTCAGCAAGAATCTTTTTCGCGCCTGTGGCATAATCCGCACGACTTTCATTCGCCAATCTTCCGCCTGCGCCAAACGCAGACTCACCACCACCTAACTGAGCCGCGGTCAGCGGTGCGCCAGACGCGAAGATCGCATCAATGGTCGACTGCTTTACGCCCGCGTCTAACGCATCCTTAATGCTAACGCCTGATTCAATAATGGCATTGTAGGCTTTGGCCGCATCCCACGAACTTGGGTCTTCTGCTATCTCACCAAGAATGCGCTCTTCTGCTTTACGCAGGTTTGCGTAGTAATCCTCTATCGACATTCCTGATTCACGAGCAGACTTCATGGCCGCTGATTCAAGGCCCGCGGCCCATTCGCTTCCGGCATACAATGCAGGGTCTCCGCCTGCGGCCATACGGACAGGCAGACGAGAAAGCATCTCTCGTGCAGATTGATTGGCCATAGACGATCCCTCGAAAAAGAGTTATTGTTTCGCTAGTTTAGGCCTAATAATACTCAGGCACAAGTCCCTCAGTTTCATCGTCTTCATCCTCGTCGTCATGCAACTGAATGAAGTTCCCCGCACGAAATCGCATCAACGCCTGAGTGGTGCTATCCACTAAGTCATCATTATCACCATTTGGAAATGCAGCGCACTCCTCGATGAGCTCTTCCGCCCACTGCGTTTCAGGTGCCCAGACCATGCCGGACTCGAGAATAGGTGCAACAGAGTTGGCCCGCGAAACTTTGTCCTGACCTGCACGGCGCCCGCCGGGTGAATACATGGTGACAGGAATACCTAGCCTACGCAGTTCTTGCTGAAGCGTGATACCTGTCGCCTTTGCCTCAATCAACACATTATCCGGCTGCCAGTAGTCATACTGGTCCTTGGCAATACGTTTGAGTTCAGGAAAGTCCCAACGACCCTTTCTCACATCAATCAACAAGATGCTTGGTCCGTGGTCCTCGGTCGGATAGAAAACGCCCCACGTCGTAATGACAGAGAAGTCCGCTGTCTCCTTTTTTGAATAGGCAGTATCGTAGGATTGGATGATGTACTCGAGCCGCGGCATGTAGTCCTTTTCCCAGATACGCCACCACTCACGTTTCAGGATTGCCCCTTCATCCGCCGTGGGCCGCTGCTGATACATCGCGTTCCACTTCTGAATGGACATAGAAGCACGGACCGCGCGCAACTCGTCAAGCTGCCAGAAGCTCGGCCAAAGGGCACGTTCTTCAGGCTCGCCCTCGTCGAAGATGGCAGGAAACTCGATAACCTCCCACTGGTCCGCATTGCTGTTAGACTGAGCTTTGAGTAGTCGGGCCGTTAGGTCCTTAGTTCCCCACCTAGTCATCACAATAACAATAGCACCGCCGGGTTGCAATCGAGTTCTAGGGCCAGAGGTGTACCAGTCCCACGCATTGTCCAGAGCTAGCTGAGACGCCGCGTCCTGTTCAGAGTGAGGGTCGTCGATGATCAACATGTCCGCACCGCGGCCCGTCATTGCACCACCGACGCCCACGGCAAAATATTCACCACCATCGTTAGTGTCCCACCTTCCGGCGGCTTTACTATCGGCCTTCAAGGCAACGTCAGGAAATACTTCCTTGTATTTATCAAGGTCCATGAGGTTACGCACTTTACGGCCGAAGCGGACAGCGAGCTCGCCGGTGTGCGTTGCCTGAATGATCTTGGTGCTTGGACGACGGCCCATGATATAGGCCGGGAGCAAGTAGGATGCAAATTCAGATTTCGTGTGTCGAGGCGGCATGTTGATAATCAAGCGCTTCAACGTGCCGTTGGCAATACGGTCAAACGCCGCGGCCATCTTTTCGTGGTGGCTAGACAGGATGGCTTCAGGCCATACGTAGCGTGAAAAACCAAGAAAAGTATTTTGTGCTTTCTCTTGGCCCTCTAGCATAGCTAGACGGTACTCTAATCGAAGACGTTCGGCTTCGATGTCTTCAGGGGCAGCGTTAGGTAGCATGCGGTTCCTTTTCTTCTTTCTGTTTGACTATGCTGAGTATAGCAGCTTCCTGCTCTTCTTCTTCATAGCTCTCGATAAAGGCCACAGTTTCCATGACCTCTTCTACGGTATACCGGCCTCGAGTGTACTTCAGTATTGCCAGTATTAACTGGGTGTAGTTGTACTCTTCCATACAAAACCCATTTTCAAAAAATTTGCAAAAAATTTTTTAGCGAATTGATTCTCAGACAAAAGGGGGTGGGTTGCAAGGATGTTCCACGTGAAACAAAAAGGGCAAAACTGTTTTGGGCCAAATTATTTATACGAAATCGGGCTAAAGCGCCGCGGCCAAGCAGCCGGGGGCCCCGGCCCGCCCAAATGCGAACGATTCTCATTTGGGCGTCGAAATCGGCACCAAGGGACCCGCTAATTCCGGTAATCATAATTACCGGAATTAGTGATTCGTTTAAAATCAAGCACTTAGCTGTTTCCGAGGCCCGCGGCCCGGGGAAATCACTATATCTTGTGGTCGCCCCGGTCCGGGGAGGGTCACCCTCGGGCCATGGACCGCCGCCCGGGGGGCGGTTTTTCGGGGCCAAAATCCACCGGGGGCCGGCCCGGCCGAGCCCCCTTTCCTAGTTTACGTACAGGACGCTCACGCCACGTTCTCTTCAAAGCAATAGGTAGGGATTGCTTACGCTTAGCGGCGCTCCTGCGGGCTCTCAGGCATCATACAATCAATGTGGTGAGATTCGCTAAAAGTTGGCGAATTTCGCCAACTGTTGGCATAAAAAACCCGGCGTGTGGGCGCCGGGCTAAAACTCTCGATTCAAGGATGTCACACGCTTACCAACTGCTCGCGTAACGCCTCCCAGTTAACGCTATCATAGGGCCACTCGTCAAGGGGCTCAGTGTCGATACCCGTAGCTATCAGGTCCTGCGCCTGCCTGCCGTGGTACAGCAGCAGGCGTGCCTCATTGGGCTTCTGGTGCAGCACTAGAATGAACGCCGGCAGCTCCGCCATCCCGTGCCTCAGATTGAAGGCTATCTGGTGCGGGCTCAGCTTCACCCTGCGGCCGCTCTTCACTACCTTCAGCTCTATCATCACGAACCGGCTGTCGATCAGGCCCACTAGACAATCCGGTATCCCCAGTCCCACCCGGCTCTCCAGTCTCGTGATGATCGCTCTCGGCAAGTTCTCCTTCACTTTCTGGTGCAGCAGGCTCTCTGGACCTCTGGCCATCGCGCATCTCCTCAATCATCGTTTTAGGCTTTTCTTCGAGCTCATCTGGCGTGACGTCAATCAGAGTCTGCGGCGGGGCGCCGTATAGGGCTTTAATCTCTTCAAGCTTGCGCCTTACCTCGTCCTTACTCATCGAGTCGATAGTGCCGTGCCTGATTTCTTTGCGGTCGATGTAGATGGTCCCCAGTGCCTGCCCTCGACGATACTCGGCCGCCACGGCGGCGCTGTAGTTGCCAGCGTCTAAAGCGGCGTCACGAATGATCTGCAGGTCGCGCATGTGCCTGTCGAAGTTCGTCACGTACTTTGCAGAGAGCTCACGCCGATACTCTTGGATCGCTGCGACTACCTGCGGGTAGTATTTTGGGTTCGTAAGCTTATTGGCCTGCGCCTGAGCGTTTTTCTCAGGGTAGCCTGCCCGTATGGCTGCCTCTCTCAGAGTGACGCTCCCGTCGCCTGCGACGAGCTCTTGCACAAACTTCCACTGCTGCGGCGAGACTGCGTTCTCCTGTTCCTTCAAGGGCTTCACCGGCTGCGCTAAGCGCTCTTCCATTTTGTCCATTTTCGCCGACTTCACCGGCACAGTGTTGAACAGCTCTTTCATTCGTTTGCTCATGCAACTCTCCTGCAAATCCAGACACCTTCCCGGTTAGGCCGGACCGTAAACTTACGGCCGACACTTCGAGCGTCCCGGTAGAATGTCTTAAGGGCGTTTCTGGCCTTCTGCGCGTCGTCAGGGCTCATGAGAATAAGAAAGTCTCCGACTAGCATGCCAGAGAATGGGTAGCGTTGGATTCGTCCCGATACAAGCTTTGACAGGGTGTGCTGCTTGGGCACTATTCCCGGCGTCGTACAGGGCTCGTCGTAGAGTTTAGGCATCAGGTCCTCCTAAGGGTGTTAGGGCAGGGAATGTACTCTATAGGGGTGTTTACAGTCAAATTCAACGCTCCTATAGAGGTGTAATCTACAAAAAAATATTTTTCACTACTGAAATGGACCGCGCGCGATGAATCTAAAATTTACATCATTACACCATTACGTCTGTTAAAACATAGACGTAATACTAACGGAATAGATAACCTACTGATTTTAAATAACATCTACACCATTACGTCTATAGAGGTGTTATACGTACATAAAAAAATAAAACTCTTTTTTTTCAGATTACACCTCTATAGGGGCCTTTCCTTTGATCTGACCGGTGGTCCGTGGTCCATGCCACTCGAACCCGCATAAAATAAGGCCTCCAGCGCCATACAGGCTCCTACAGCAACGAAAATCCCGCCGTAATACCTTCACCCCTATTTCCATGCAAAAACGCCCGAAAGCCGCGTCCCACGGGCCTTTCAGGCATTCCCCCCGTTGCCATTACGCCTCATTACGTCAAAATTCAGTGTAAGGGCAAAAAACGAGTGTAGTTTCCGGTAACGTAATGCAACGTAATGTAGAAATTAACGTCAAAAACCTTTTGAAGAAGAGGTGTCGTTTACTGGATTCGGGCCCTGATTAGAGCCCGAATCGCGGCGGATTAGTCTAGAAGCTTGGGCTTCGTTGGGCGCTTGTAAAAGCCGAATTTGGGATCGTCCTTAGACGGCGTGACGGCGGCGGCGAATGTGACCCTCGCGCCAACGAACTTGAGTTTGGCGTTTTCGTCCTGTTTGTACTCATTGTCGTAAAAGGCCTCGACTATCTTGATTTCAATAGCAGAAGGGATAGTGCCGTAGACCACGTAGCCTTTGTCGTCCTTCACGGTTATCTTGCGAACTTGACCGAAGTCAGACTCGACGACTTTCTCCCCGACGATCACGCCAGTGATCTCAATGCGGCCCTCAGGCAGGTCAGGGGCATCAGCACGCTCAGCGGCGGCCTTGGCAATCCACTCAGCCTTTTTAGTTGCCTTCCACTCGGCTTCACGAGCAATGGCCTTCCTGACGGCCTCACACTGGCCCTCAGTGAGCTTTCCGTACTTGTAATGGTAGGCTTCGAAGAGAGACTCGGCGAAGTTCTCAGGCTTATGATTGGGATTATCGATGACGCAGAAATGACCGTTGTCATAGACCCAATCGAGGATTGCCTCGTGATCTTCAACAGTCCTTCGGAACGTCTTCTGTGCGTTACCGATAATATAGGCCTTTCGAGCGGCTTCGTAAGCGGCGGCATTTTCGATCATGTTCATTCTCCTGTATGCGGCCCCCGTGGGGGCCGTGGTCCGTGGTTAGTCCTGCCAGATTCCTTCGATAGCTTCTTCTTCAGGAAGCGGGACAATGTGGTAAAGGCCGCTGTAGTCGCCTTTCTTGTCGATTAAGATAACGTGAGCTGCGTCATCGGCCCACACCACTTTGATCCAAGCGGGGACAATCTCAACTTCACCCCAAGCGTCCTTTACTTTCGCAATGCCTAGACCGTAGCCTTTTGGCGCGTCCATTTCTGGATCAAGATGAACTTCTTCTTTTTTGATTTCCCAGTCGATGATTTTCATGCCTTTCTCCTGTATCCGGCGGGGCCACTCCCCGACAACAACTGTAGCTTAATCGAAGTCAGGGGTCGCCGTCAACTACTTTGAACCACTCTTTTCTACATATTAAAAAAAGATGGATCACGCCGCTTCCGCGGCGCTCTCCTCGTTTGCCTGCAGGCCGTGGAGAAAATCCACGGCTTTGTGAGCTTGGCTGGACGCCCGGACGATCAGGCGCTTGTCATTCTTCAGGGCCTTGAGCCATGACGCAAGGTACTGGGCATGGTCAGGGCGAGGCTCGGCGCTGATGCCGAGGTCGCTGCACAGGAAGGTCGCGGCCAGCTCGGCTACCAGCTCTTCTTTGGCATAGTCCTCGGAGCCAAACGAGTTAGCCAGCTGACGATTGAGGCGAGTGCGATGACCAGTCCAATGACCGAGCTCGTGAAGCAGGGTGCCAGCGTAGGCTTCCTGTGCTGAGCTGGTGGCTGTGCCGACGAAGTCCGTGATCGCCGGGACGACGATGTAGTCAGCTGTCGGCTTGTAGAACGCGCTGTCAGAGCCCGCTAGGATGCGTATGTCAGCCCCTGTTCCGTAAGCAAAGTCGAGGGCAGCCTTGACTCTCTCGTCGGCCTCAGCGGGGCTCTCAGGAGCCTCTGGGACCTGCCGGGGCTCGAGGCCTTCCACCTGCTCGGCATTGAAGACCGAGATCAGGCGCAGGAAGGGAATAGTCACCTCGTCGCCAGTCTCTTTGTCCTTGATGTCAAGGGTCTTGAAGAAGGTGATCTTGGTGCCCTTCTCACCAGCGCGGACCTGACAGCCTTTGTCCTGCCATGCTTGGTAAGTGCCCCAGCGGTCGTCACTGAAGCCTGCTGCCCAAAGAAGCAGGGGGTTGCAGCCGCGGTACGGCTTGCCACTGCTGACGCTGATAGGACGAGAGGATGAGCCGCCGTTGCCGGACCATGGCTTGGTCCAGTTGGCGCCGTGAGTTTCGATCAGGCTGATAATGGTGTCAGTGATCAGCTGGTAGTTGTCTTGATGTTTCTTTGGCATGTCGCTTTCTCCTGTATGAATTAATTAACCTACAAACGAATAGTAGCACATCCAGGGAACAAAACAATACCTGGGAACTACTTTTTTCTATTTATTTTTACTTCCATGTATCCCATGGCCCGTGGTCCTCGTCGCTTGGTACATCCCGATAGAATATGTGGTCCCCAATGACGGCCGTAGGCCGCATATAACGCGCCCAGTCGGGCCGTACGTAGTAAGCATGATAATGGGTTGCGTAGCCTGTAACGTCGCTTATAAAGCCCCCCATGGCCCCTGAAGCGATCCATTTGGCCACTAGAAAGGCTTTCTGGTCGGTAGGTGTGTCGGATCGGCCGTCACAGTAGAAGGAAAAGGCGCAGCGGTTCCGGGTCTCCCCGCCGGCGGTCACAACCTCGCAGACGGTGTCAGGGAAGCGTGGGTCGTAAACTCGCTCGAGTACCACCTGCGCCACTGCGAGCTGACCCTGCAGGTCTTGGTTGCGTGCCTCGAAGTAGATCGCGGTAGCGAGACACATCAGAGCTGAGGTAAACATCAGCGGTGCTCGATTGCTGCTTCGACTTCGTCGAGTAGCTGCTCAGCAACTACCACCGCCTCTCTGGCCAGTTGATCCGTAGAGCGACTGTGTTTTGCAAGCAGTGCGTGCAGGGCAACGGCCGAGACCGTGGTGAGTAAGATTTTGTATTCATCGTGCGTCATAGCATTCCCCTTTCTTTGAATCGTTCGACTGATAAAACCATTTTTCTAATTCTTCGGTAGGCACCCCAGTCATGAAGCTGATTTGATGTATGCGCCACCCCTCTCGTAAATACCTAAAGGCATCATCGAGCTCGACGAGCATTGACTGGCGCTCTCTGTCTTTTTTATTTCGTAACCTTTTATTTTTTTCAACGTCGATGCCTAGTTCTTCGTTTAACTCTTTGCTTCGTTTAAGTTTACGAAGCGCTTCACGTTCTAATTGTCTTATCCTTTCCCGGCTCAAGCCGAAAAGGTCCGCTACTTTCTGCAAGCTTTTAGATTTTTCTCCATCTAATCCGTAGCGCAAAATAATTATTTTCTTATGCCTATCGCTAAGTCTCTCTTTGTCCAGCGCGGTAGATATTAAAACAGGGAGCTGCTCTTCACTTAAAAGCTCTAGCGGGTCGGTGACCGATGCCGTTTTATAGTCCGTCATCATAGCAGTCCCCTTTCTTTCAGGATTTTATAGTTGGCTTTATGTGCGGCTTCTATTTCTTTTTTATTTTGTCCGCTGTACGGGACCGCGAGGTGCTCCGTGATCAACGCTGCGTTGATCGTGAGCTCGCCATCGATCTTGATCGTGCCAAGATACTCCCCGTATTTACTTTTCTCTTTCGTGGTGAGCCTGTAGGTGCCACCTTCGTGCAGCATTTGCATCACGAATCCTTTGGCAAGTAGCCCCGCCTTTTTCTCCGTAGCGCTTCTCGAGCGGCACTCGGGAGTATCCACGCCGTAAAGACGAATGCGCTCACCGCGACGCCAAGTATCAAAGCCAAGATCAATGTCAACATAAACAGTATCTCCATCGACAACACGTACAATCGTGCAGTTATATTCATACACCTTCGCTCACTCCTTTTGCCTCAAGCTTTTCGATGAGCTTATTCAAATACCAACGCGCTTTCTTCGCATCTTCTACACCATTCTTTCCCCACATCCTGATTAAATATTCAGTGGCTCTGTCCCAGTCAGAAAACAAATTATTCGGCACACCCAATGCCTCGGAATTTCGTGCGAGGTCTTGGCGCAAATCGTAGACCTCGTAACCTTCGTGCAGTTGATAATGCTTAGGCTTGTTCACGTTGTCTGTCATTCTATTCTCCCTTCTTACTGTATCGTTTAGGAGTGAGCCCCACTTCAACTACATTTTGCTTAGGTCGCAGGCTGTTATATTTAGGAGTCACTTTGTATCTGCCATCCTTCCGCAGATAAATGAATTGACGCACGCGCTCGTTATCGGCGCACCACTTAGCCTCTTCGAGCGCGTCTTTAAAATCATTAAAAATAATCGACATGATTACTTAGGCGAAACGGTTACGGATAAATCTTTCACGGTTAAGGTGTGGCCTTGGGCCGTGGTCCCCGATACGCTAACCGTGACGCTTTCTTTTTTATTCCCGAATATTCGGTCAAAATTCTCGTCGAACTTTTCTTTGCTCACGCTAAGTGGTCGTTGCTTGCTACCCTTTCCCATAAATTGATCCTTCTGGTCTTATTAAATAAGTGATGTCGCCTTTGTGAGCACTCTCACCTTCAGCGATTTTGGTTATCGTTCCGCCTTTAGCGAGAAACTCTTCGGTCTGCTTTTTAATTTGCTCGCGGAGTTTCTCTCTGTCCTTAGGGGTCAGAACGTCGATCTTTGTCATCATGTAACTGCTCTCATAATGGGTACGCATAATTGACCGACTCTTCATTAACTGAAAGAGTCACTGCGCCGTTTTTCGTGTGGAATCTTTCTGCTACCTTGGTTTTAGGTGACATAGTTATGACCCGTGGTTCGTGGGTCTTGGATGCCAATTCAAGCAGAGCTTGAATCAGTTTACTACCTGCACCTTGTTTATAGGACCACAGCGAGTAGGGAACGATGATGTCACCGGCTATCGTATTGTTAGCAATGGTGATCAGGTCCGCCTCGGTTTCGGGTAGGAACTCGGCAAAAGCTAAACAGGCCACGGCCTGTATGTCTTCGTCCTCGATCCACCCGTACACCAAGAAGGGCTCTTGAAATCGGCGACGTGCGTCGCCGAATAGAAAAGGCGAGCGGACTGGATCGTCTTCGATCAGTCCGACGTTTAGCTCAGTTAATTTTCTCAGCATCAGGTCTTCCCAGTTTAAACGCAGAAACACGAGCCTCGTAATTGAGCTCGACTAAGTCTTTGATGGTTTTATCAGGATTATCGAGCGCGTTCTTCAGGGCGTCGATAATTTTAATCTTGTCGACGAGTCTCATTAAATCAAAATGCTCGGCGGCCATTTGCTGCATATCTTTTTCGTGCTCTGTCATTCTGCTCTCCAAATGCGGATACCTTCATTTTCTTTGCGGGCGACGAACTTCTGATTCCAACGTCTCCCAGTGGTCATAGCTGCGCGGTAAGCGCGGCCATTAATTTTTTCATCCTCGAAGTAGACGCTGTCGCCAACGTCCATGTCAAGGAACGGGTACTTGCGGGCCCGAGTAGACTCGGGCAGTGGAACATCTTTTTCAATTTTCATTTTTCCTCCGAACATTCAATAGATGGATCGTAAGCGGGCCATGTCCCGTCGGCCACGAACTCGCAATATTGATTAACATGCCGCTGGGCCTCTTCGAGGTCAGCGTTACCAGCGAGGGAAAGGGCCGCGACGAGCGCGGCCAAGGCGAGTAATATTCTCATTACGCTGCCTCCCCGTTGTAAAAACGGTGGCCCTTGATGGACCACTTTTCGATCACGGCACGGCCGCTGTCGTCTTCATCGACAACGATGTAGGCCACAGTCTTCTTGACCAACGCATAGCGCCAGCCAGAATCGTTGATGGGTCTTTCGGACACCCACACGCGGTGCGGGTATTCGGTGTTCCGGCCAGTGGCCAGATCAGGATGCAACACGAGGCCTTCGCCGTGCGTGTCGTACTCGAAGAACTTCCCGCAGTCGCACTCGGTGAAACAACCACCGTCGAGGATGGGGTAAACTGAAGAGGGGGCGTATGCCATATTACTGTCTCCTGTATGGTGTCGGCCAATCCGACAAAAAGATGGTCGCATACTACGGGACCACCTGCAACTACTTTTTACTACTTTTAATGGATTACCCTATGTTTATTTATGGACGATTCATCGGCGTGCTCAAAATTCAATCGCATGGTAAGCATGAACTCATCCCGGCCCATGCCTGACTCTACTGCAGCGTTGCATAGAAGCGAGCTGAGCACGCACATGAGCTCGGGATACGTTATGTCCTGATTGTCCTCAACGTGCTCTACAGCGGCCTGTATGGCGTCGTAGAGCTCGACGATTGCGGTACTAAAGTCCTCAAAAGATTTCATCGCTTCAGCCACCTAGAAATATCCACAGTCCTTTCCCTCAGGATAGCATTTTCCCAGTGCCTGCAGTCAAAGCAGAACCACCCTTTTCGTATCGGATACGGTTCTGGCCTGTGCTCATCAGGCTCCGAAAAACCAATGATCTGAACTATTTCTTTGCCACAGGGACAGGGCTTGCGGCTTAGGTCATCACTCATAACGCATCGGCTCCACTTTATGCTTGCCGATAATGCCATGCTTGGCCTCTACGAGGCGCACAAAGTCTTTGGCAAACAGGTCCGCGGTCTTCATCTGTTTCGCAGCTTCCATGTAGAGCAGGAGGATTTCCTCGTCGTCTAACGGCTTCTGGCCCAGTAGCAGGGCCTTTATTCTTTTAAAAATCATATCTTTCCTTAAATCTGTCGTGGATTTCTTCGAGGATGCTTGAGTCGTCGGTCAGTTTGCGCTGTAGCCACTCTGCCGGCCGCCCGCGACTGTCTAGGACCACATAGTCAGCTTCTGAATACCCGTAGTATTCAAGGTCACTGTGGCACTGGCGGGGGTCTCTCGACACCGGTGGGTAATACTCATAGTCGAGCACACCAATCTGGCACGGGATTCCGTCTACTTTATAGTCGAAGATCAGCACAAAGTCGCTCATGACTTAAATACCCCCTTCTTCTCGAGCTCGCGTAACGCACGGCCTTGCACTTCTTCCCGGGAATAACCAAAGAACGTGTGCTTGGTTGTACCTATTTTAACTGTCGCTTTGTACCACTTGGGTCCTATTTTAAAAATCGCCATTTCATTCTCCTGTATCTGTCCCATCTTCAAGCCTCATGATTTCCGACTCATCGAGAGAGTCGACTAAGTTTACTTTGCGACGCCTGCCTCCTTTGCCAATCACCGTAAGGTTAACTGCAGTGATGTCCACCTGTTCGGGTAATCCGAATTCTGCAGGAAGCATGTCGTATTGTACCTCAACGTCCAAGGTCAAGAATGTCCGATATGTCTTTGTCATTGCGATGCTCCTCCTCTAATTTTTTGGCGGTCTCTGGGTCACTCTCACGTAGCAGAGTCAGGAACCGGTCGAGGATCAGCGACGATGCCATTTTGCCGATAGGCACACGGTAATATTTCCCAAGCTCCCTGAGCATCGCATAGTGTTCGGCTCTAATTATGACCGTGAGCCACGGTTTGGTGCGCGCGCGAGGCGACGCAGGCCGCTTATACGTAGCGCCGGGAATGCCTCCCCGGCGTCGTTTGGCACGGGCCTTTTTAGGGTTTTCTTCGCTCATTCGTGTCTCCTTTCTGTGAATGTATCATAAGTCTAGCTTAATTTATGATACACGTCTACTCTGCTTCGCCCCATGAGGGACCAATCTCAACATCAACCTTACTGGGCACCTCTAATTGCACCGCATCGCGCATTATTTCAGCGGCAGCCTCGGCCTCTTCACGGCTCTTTACACTCAGCGCAACCTCGTCGTGAACCTGCAGAAGGATGTTGTAGCCTGCTTCATGTAGCTTGAGCATTGCAGCCTTGGTCTGATCTGCGGCACTGCCTTGGATTAAACGGTTAAGACCCTTGTAGGTCATCGCCCTGCGGATACGTGCGCCGTATTTTGCATAAGCTTCTTCGTACGGAAGGGCCTTATTGATGCCCCATTGCATGGGCTCCCACAGTGGGAACCGGCACTTACGGCCGAGCAGGGTACGGATCGAACCGCCCGAGGCGGGGTACTCGATTCGCTTCTGTACGGCGCTGATCGTGCCTTTCAGGAACGGGACCTTCGCGTGGAATGTCTGGATAAGCTCGCCGGCCTCGTCTGCTTCTAGGTCCAGTTGTACCGCTAGCTTGCCTTTGCCCATGCCGTACATCAGCCCGAGCCCGATAGTCTTTGCCTGCTTACGTGAGATACCTGCCATGTCGGCAACCATTTGGTGAAAGTCAGTATCAGGGTCTTCGTTGTATGCGTCGGCCATTGTCTCGGCGCCCTCGAGCTGCAGCATGCTTGCGTAGTGTACGAGCAGGCGCGGCTCCTGTGAGCTGAAGTCGTTAGCGGCCCATAGTTCTCCCTCTTCAGGCAGGAACAGGCTGCGGACCATTGGTCCGATCACAGGGTGACGCGCAGGCACCTGCTGTAGGTTCGGTTGGTTCATGGACAGTCGGCCAGTAACTGTGCCGCCGCCCTCACCGCGCAACTGATTTATGTGGGAATGAATCCGCCCGTCGGTCTCACTTGCCTCGAGGTACGGCTGCAGGAACGTGTTGTGTGTTTTATTTATTTCACGCGCCGCAACGATGGCCTTTGCAAGTTTATGATCGCAGCCCTCCAAGAATGAACGCGTAAAGCTCGGTTGGCCTGTGCCAGTTGAAGGGTAGTCTATGCCTAGCTTGTCGAAAGCCTTGGCTATACTCGCAGCGGCCCACATGTCCACAGGTACGCCTGCCTCTTTCTGGATACCGGCGAGCAGTTTCTGCTCGTCTTTTTTAAGCTTCTCGATGAGCTCCTCAGCCTTGGGTCGGTCAAAGCGTATGCCTTTCTTGGTGATATTGGTCAGGATAGGAAGCATCTTGGTCTCGAGCTCGAAGATTGACTCGACTTCTTCTGAGCGCAACATGGTCTCGAGGTGATGCCATAACTTCAGCGTGAGCGCGGCATCCTGTTCCCCGTACGCGCCGACATACATTGCAGGAAGTTTCCAGAGCTCTTTCTTGGGGTGTACGCCGAAGTCTGCCGCTGCTTGCTTAAGTGCCTCTTCTGACTTTACCTCTTTGAGCATGTCAAAACCCAAAGAGTTAAGCGCAAAGCTGAAGCGGTTCTCGTCGACGAGGCCTGCCGCAATCATTGTATCAATGATCTTGCCCTTAACCTCAAAGCCTGAGGCCAGTAGCCACCCGAGGTCGTACGCTGCGTTGTGCATAACCTTCGGGCATGGCAAGAGCAATATGTCCTTGATCCATGATTCGACAATCCGCTTATCGAGGTTGCCGCCACCGCCATGTGCAATGGGGTAATATCCGCACCATCCGTCAACTGCGACGGCGTAGCCGACGATGAACCCGTCGTTACGTGGCCAGCCGGGTCCGAACTTTTCCATGTTCGGATCGCAGGTCTCGAGGTCGATAGCTATTTCTTTAGCGCTCGACAAGTCTGGAAAGTTTTGGGGCGGTAGCCACTCGCTGACACTAGGGAACATGGATGTCGTATTATTCAAAATCTAAAACCTCTTTCTTCGTTTTTTGGTAGCACTATGTGCAGCGCGTGTTTGGTTCGCGTGACGCCTACATAAAGCAGCCGGTTTATGTCATCGGCGTTCTTTGCGTATTCTTTTGCAAATTTTGGACTAAGGTCCGTCAGCAGCAGCACATTGTCGGCTTCGCCACCTTTTGCGCCGTGGATAGTGGACAGTTGAATCGGGGGCCGTGAGCCAAGTTTCGCGCCGCGCTTTAGCACAGCGATGAGGTAATCACGTTGATCCTCGCCGATCTTAGTAAGGGCCTTGTGCCATATCTCATCGGTGAGCAGGCCGTGGTTTTCTTTCAAGTCAGACATGTTGTACAGCAGCTCTGGATTTATATTCTTAAGCGACTTATGCCCACGCTTCACAGCAGCGGCAGGCAGGTGCTTGTAGACCTTCTGTACCACCTCATAGTTAACTGACTTGCCTGCGCGTAACCTTTCCCACCCCACCACGGCGGTCACCACCGAGTCAGCGATGCTCCGTTGTCCGTGGCGCTCGAAAAGTAAGCCTTGAGACTTGATCCAGTTGTGCAGGTCGTTGAGCATGTAATTAGTCGAAGCCATCACGAGCCACTGGCCCTGCGTGATGTCTACCTGCTCATACTGGCTGTAGTATTTTATCTCACCGCGCTCCATTCGCGGCATCCAAAACTTAGGCTGTCGCTTCTGAATGCGCCCTGCAATCTCATTAGCAAGGGAGAACACCCGCTCAGGTATTCGGTAGGATTGGTCTAGGACCTTTACTTCACCCTCGCAGCTTAGGAAGCTTTCAACGTCCGCCCCTGCCCACGTATAAACTGCCTGATCGTCGTCGCCGGCGATGTACGTGCGGTCGGATTTTTCAGCCAATGCCATAACCAGTTTCCACTGTAGGCGCGAGAGGTCCTGCGCCTCGTCGACAATCAGCACGTCAAGTGTAGGTAAACGCTCAGCCTGTTCGACGATACGCTCGAGCAGGTCCGTAAAATCCATTAGCAGGTGTGATGCTTTGAACCGGCGGTAGGAACGCTCTACGTACTCGAAGTGAAACCACTCTATGTCCATGTTGCTGCGGTTGTAGTGGACCCGCAGGTCCTCGCCGCGGATGCGTGCGATATTGATTTCGTTAAGGATTGGATGATCGGCATGGACCACTGAGTCTTCAACGCTAGTGCTTATTTCAAGCCCGCACTCTTTCGCAAAAATCGCATAGTCCGCCGGTGTCATCATGTCCTTATGCCCGACGCCAAGACAGTGGTACGCCAGAGAGTGCAGCGTGCGGAACCATGGGAAATCCGTCTCCGCATTGAGGTGCGGAAACTTCTGGATCGCGCGGTCGCGTGCCTCAGTCGCTGCTTTACGCGTAAAGGCAAAGTAGCCTATGTCCATCGGCAATGTGCCGCCGCTGAGCTCCTGCTCGGTTATGTTAAGCAGGTACGTAGTTTTCCCTGAGCCGGGTGGTCCGAAAACTTTAGTCAGCATTAGAACGGCACCGAATTATCTTTCGTGGGCGTATCGAACGGTGAATCCTGCCGAGTAAAAGTCGGCATTTTCCAGAGCCTGACCGTGCGTCCCTTAAGCGATAGGCTCGTTGGTTCGCCGCCCATGTCGCGCAGGCGCTGAGCAATTTTAGGTGCTGATAGCTGAGCGAAGCTGTTGCGACGCAGGTGTGCCTCAAGGTCCTTGATTCGGAAGTACACTGATCCGTGGTCCTCGTCGGTCCACACTCGGCCCATCAATATCTCATCGCGGTCCATGGCCTGCTGCAGGTGAGTCGTGAACTCTTCGACAAGGTCCGCGAATCGGCCAGTAATGGTTGTGTCTTCACTTGCCTCAGTGATTGACTCGAGCTCTACCATCTCTTTCAACAGTTCGTTGATCAAGGCCTCCCAGTCATTCTTTTTCATGCTAGGGGGCAGGAGATTCAGGCGCTCCATGCAGGCCTTTTGAAAATACATTTGATTAAAAAGGGTCTCTGTCTCGAGCTCGATGCGGCGCCCGTTAACGTCAAGAAACCACAAAGGCGGCTCGCTCGCGTACTTGCTCAGCGCCGACATCTGAGGGCTATCGGGCCCGTCTCCGCCCACGCCGTGCGGGCGTTGCCTGCACAGGCCTGAGTTGCAGAAACTATTGATCGGAGCGTCCTTGCACTTGTACTTATATTCTTTTTTCTCGAGCTGTTTCGTGATCAGTTGCAGTTCCTGCATGCTGAGCGGGGGCGTCATATATTTCATGTTGTACGCCATGAGCTCGTCTTCCCACTTAGTAGGATAAGCTTTACGCAGATAGATGCCGAGGTTAAAAAGGCCGTTGTTCCGTGTTCCTTCAGGAAAGCCCTGTGTACAAAGCGCCTGTAAGCATGGCGGTCCGTCTTTTACTGGCTGCTCTTCTTTCTGCGGGGGTGCAGGCGGTTCGAGTTTTTCCTGCACGTTCGCATCGTACATCTCGAAGAACTCTTCGAGCGTGGCAGCGCTGCCGTCTTCTTTGATGGCATAGCGCAGGGTCTTGTCCCCGCCGAAGTAAGGCAGGTTCAGGAAGTTGCCAGTATCGCCGCGGTCCACGAGGATTTGCGCTTGCTTAGGGAATATCTCACGGCCGGCCTGACCGAGCAGGCTCGCGCAGGAGTTAAGATATTTCTGCATGTCCGCTGCAGGCACGGGGTCCTTGGTAAACGCAAACACGTGCGCGCCTCCTGACTTGCTTCGGCAGGATACGAGCGGAAGGTTTAGCTTCTTAATCTTGGCCACCAATGCGGCAAGGTCTAAGGGGTACTGGTCGATGTCGATACAGCCCCAAATGCAGGTGTTGTCTGCTCGAATAGGGATGATGCCAAGACTTGGGTCGTGACCGTCAAAATGTTTTTGCCACAGGTCATCGGTCGGCGGTTTCCGAACTACGAACGCTTGTCCGGCCTGCTTACCGGATTCCTTCTGTGCTTCGATCTTGTATGTGCCGTACGCTATGTCAAGGCCCTTGAAGATCGACTGAAATTTCTGCAAAGCATTCATTCTTCTTTCTCAGTCAAAAAGGCCCGCATCGCTGCGGGCCACAGGTCCTAGAATATGTTGTGAGACTCTCCGCTGTCTTTTGAGGAGCCTTCTTCTTGGTGCTTGACGTTAACGTCGCCGGCTTTGATTGAGGTAGCGAACTGCTTTGCCATCTCATAGACGCCGCCGTCTTCGACTTGACCAACGCGCTCGATTTCCCAACCGTGCCACTTGCCCTTGTCGTTTGACTCAGACTGCACAGTGAGTCGATAGATTTGACTGAACATTGGAGGGGTGAACAAACCGTTCGATCCCTTCATCTTCACTGACATCATCATGCTGTTCCACTTGCGCGACTTTTTGAGCTGCGTTGATTTCATGACGATAAGGGCCGGATTGGGTACGCCGTCCTTATCAAGCACCATGACATAGTGGTTAGCTGTGTTTTCTATGTAGTTGCCATTGTCGAGGTAATCCTTGTTATCGCCCGGCTCGCGGTGAGTGCGCGATAGGATGTCTGATGTGGCAGCGTAGATGTTAACAGGACCGCCGCTGCCTTGGCCACGGGGTGCCCATTCAATGTACTGCCGTACGTAAGCGCAGGGGATTACTTGAATACCTGCTTTACCGTCAAACAATTCACCGGTGACTGAGTTGTAGATCATGCCGGGGCTTGCGCCATCGACTTCGCCTATCTCAGGTGACATGTTAGTCAGGATTCGGAGAAAGGGCAGCGCAAGATCGTCTTGGCCCATTTCCTCAAAACCGGATACGTCCGCTTCAAAATTAACCGCGAGTGCTACTGCGGTGTTTCCTTTTACTGCTACTTCAGCGTTTTCTGCTTTAGCCATGGTTCTTTTTCCTTTTCTCTTTAAGATTTAATGATTGCTTTTTGGCCTATGTAAGCGCCGAACAGTTCGGTTGGGAACTCATTGCCCCGCTCAACCTGCTCTTTAACCCATGCCTTGAGGGTCATGGGCTCTATCTTCTCAGCTTGCTCGGCAGGATAGCCTTGGTCGCCAAGTAGACCCAGTAGACGAGAGCAAAGCTCGTCTTCGC
>Ga0222714_10002713_pt1 | contig 18522 bp, 18 predicted proteins | sample C33_3DmetaG_FD_165048 | JGI IMG/M metagenome (GOLD analysis project Ga0222714, IMG submission 165048) | Estuarine water microbial communities from San Francisco Bay, California, United States - C33_3D | ecosystem: Environmental > Aquatic > Marine > Unclassified | place: USA: California...
ATAATAATTTTTCTAAATTAAATAATGTAACAATTTATATGCTCGATAGTGAATTTAATTTTTTAAAAAGGCTTGATAGCAATGTTGTTAATGTAAAAAATCAGTTTTGGCTTTTAGATAATGCTAAAATTTTAGATACAACTGAAAATACCAAAACATATAAAAATATTAAACCAAATATTGAATTCATTTCCTCATTTAATATTGATGATTTAAAAAATTATTTTTCTAATTCTGCTACTGTTTCTTTTTGGGAAATAGCTAATAATGTAAAAACTTTAAATCTTAGGGGATACTCTGCAGATGAGCTTAAAATTAAGCTACACAAATATCTATCTTTGCCTATTTATTTGTTTGGGATGATACTTTTGTCTACAATATTTACAATTAGTATAAACAAAGAATATAACACTTTAATGTATTTATTTTTTGGATTAATAATTGGTTTTATTTTGTATTTTTTAAACGATTTATCTATTGCCATCGGTCTATCCAATAAGCTTCCGTTAATTGTTTCTGTTTGGACACCGGTAGTGATTATAATATTTTTAAGCATCATAAATCTGGTCAAAATAAATGAAAAATAACAATACATTAATTATTTTTTTTATTAATTTAGCCTTATTGCTTGTAGCAAAAACTTTAACATATGCAGAGACTTCGTTGTATGAGTTAAAAGGCATTAAAATATTTTATAAAAATAATAATGAATTAATTATTGCTGAAGGAAATGCTCATGCAAAAGATCAATTTGGAAAAGAAATTTTTGCTGAGAAAATTATATATGATAAAAAAAAATCAATTATAAATACTGAAGCTCGCTCAATTTATGTTGATAATAATGGAAACAAATTATTAGCAGATAATTTTACTTATGATTTAAACTTGAAAATAATAAATGCTAAAAATAATGTCCAATACGTTGATAAGGATGGAAATATCTTCAAATTTACAAACCTTGAATACAATGAAAAAGACGAAGTGGGTATGGGGACTTTCTTAAAAGCTCAATTAATAGACAAAAGTTTTATAGAAGGATCTGAAGCTACATTTGATAACAAAAAAGGAGTTTTGATTATAGGTAGCAATAAAGAAAAGAGCATCATATCCAAGTTTGTAAATATATTTAATAAAAATTCAAATGTATATACGCCTTGTGAAAAAAATAAATTTTCCAAAACTATTAAAGAAGACTGTCCTGACTGGAGTCTAGAAACGCAAGAAACAATTTATGATAAAAATAAAAAAATGGTATACCATTATGGATCTCTAATAAAAATAAAAAATGTCCCAGTTTTTTATACTCCCTATTTTTCTCATCCTGATCCAACTGTTAAAAGAAAAAGCGGATTTTTGCCTCCATCTATTAAAAATTTCACTGACTTGGGGCAAACCTTTAAATTTCCTTATTTTTATACTATCGACGAAAATAAAGATTTAACTTTTACTCCTATTTATTATTTTAATGAAAATCCAATTTTTTTGGCAGAATATAGACAGCAGAATTTAAATAGCAAATTTTATGTCGATACTAGTTACACCGAAGGATACAAAAGATTAAATTATGTTGACAAAAATGGTGCTACAGTTCCAAGAACGTCGGGATCTAGAAATCATTTTTTCTTCAACTTTCTTGGTAATTATGACGACTTACTGTTTGATAAAAATGATTTAGAAATTAATGTTCAAAGAATTTCCCAAAAAAACTATTTACAGGTTAATCAAATCAATACTGAACACGTCAAGCAGGACGTTTCTTCTTTGAAAAATAATGTAATTTTAAACTCTTACGAAAAAAATAAAAAATTAAGTCTAAGTGCAAGCTTCTTTGAAAATATAAATGACGAAAATAGAAATAGTAAATACCAATACAATATACCCACTATAGATTTTTCCAACTTTTTTAATAAATATGATCAATATATAAATATTTCAAATTTTTTCCAATTACAAAATACAGGAGGTGACTCAAATCAAGGATTGCTAAATAATAAAATTGACACGAGCAGTGAACAAAAAGTATTTAATTTTTTTATAGAAGGCTTCAGTAATGTTTTTAAAACTTCAATAAATAATATTAATTATTACAACCAAAACATAAATGCACAAAAAGAAAATCTCAACAGTGAAATATTTTTAACAGCTGCAATCGAAAATACTTATCCATTAGTTAAAATTACCAATAATGATGAGCATACACTTATCCCAAAAATTTTCTCAAAATTTACTACTGGCTCAACTAATAATCTTGCCTTTCAAAACAAGGTTTTGACGTACAATGACATTTATTCATTAAACAGATCAAACAACTCTTCAACTCCCGAAACTGGTGCAAGCATCGGATACGGTACAGAATATAATTTAGTAAACAAAAATTTGCAAAATCAAGTATATTCAAAGAGTAATTTTTCAATAGGACAAATTATAAGACTAAGTAATACCGACGATACTCTAGACACATCTACGATTTCGAAGTCTAGATCAGCTTTTGCGGGAAATGCAAATTTTTATTATGATAAAATAATTAAAGAAGACACTATTAGAGATGGCTTTAATGCAAACTCATATTCAATAAGTTATGACTTCCTAGTTTCAAATAATGCAAAAAAAATTTTAAAAAATGATTTTAATGCTAAAATTGATTATATGAACAATTCAATTGTAGCAAAGTATTACGAAACCCATGATATTGGCAATGAACATTATATAGATTTGAGATACACAAGAAAGTTAAAAAATAATTTTAACCTCTTGTTTGGAGGAAGAAAAAATATTCAAAATAATTTTAGTGAAAATAATTTTATAGAAGCGAATTATGAATCTGATTGTTTAAAAATTGGGTTAAATTTATCAAAAACTTTTTATAACAATCAAGAAATAAAGCCATCAAATAACTTAACTTTATCGATAATGTTTAAACCATTTGGAAATCCTGTATCTCCGAATCTCTCAGATTTATTAAAATAGAAATAAATGAAAAAAATAATATTAATTATTTTTTTATTAATAGGCGAATTAGGTTTTGCAAATACAAAAATTTTAACGGTCGTATCAGTAAATAATTACCCCATAACCAACATCGATATTGAAAATGAAATAAAAATTTTAAGAATCTTCACACCTAATTTAAACCAAAATACTAATTTTCAAAAAATTGCTATTGATAATTTAATAATTGAAATTTTAAAGAACCAAGAAATAATTGAAAACAAAATAATGTCAGATGAAAAAGTTATTAAAAAAAAATTTTATCAATCAATATCACAAATAAATAAATTAAAATTAAACAATAGCTTAGAAGAAATAATTTATAAAAAAATTAAATTGGAAGACGAATGGAAAACCTATGTATATAAAAAATTTTCTTGGAAAGTAAACATAAATCTAGACGAAATTGAAAATCAATTAAATAAAGATAATATAAAAAATAATAAAGAAGATCGTCAAAAAAATAAGGAAAATTTAATTATTGAGGAAAAAAACAAAAAACTTAATATTTATGTAATTAATTATTTAGAACTACTAAAAAAAAACGCTGTAATAAAATTTTATAAATGAAAAAGAATATATTAATACTCACTTCAGATCCTGACAGCGTCAATTATGAAATTATAAAAAAAAGCTTATTTTTTTTTAAGAAAAAAACAAAAAATAATTATATATTTATTGGTTATAAAAATAAGATTTTTAAGGATTATTTAAAAAAAAAAAATAAATTAAATTTAATAAAAATAAAAAAAAAAAAAAAAAAAAAAAATAATATAAAAACTTATTTAAAAAATTGTTTTTACGCAGCTTTTGAATTATTATTAAATAAAAAAGCTCACGGCATAATAAATTTGCCACTTAATAAAAAAAACTTACCTAAAAAATATTTTGGTTTTACTGAATATATCTCTGATTATTTTGATAAAAAGGGCATGACAACAATGCTTATGTATAGTGATAATTTCTCAGTTTGTCCTGTTACTACTCACATTCCTCTCAAAAAAGTACATTTGCAATTAAATAAATTAACTATTTTTAAAAACATAAAAAATATTTATAATTTTTACAAAAAATTTATAGGACTAAAAAAACCAAATATTGCTATAATGGGTCTCAATCCCCACAATGGATTGGATTTTTCTCACCATACGGAAGAAAAAAAAATAATTTTGCCAGCAATCAAATACTCTAGAAAAAAAGGTATAAATGTTCTGGGTCCCCTGAGTCCTGACTATGCATTTAATGCAATTCAACCAAAAAAAATTAATACATTAATTGGAAACTATCACGACCAGGTTTTACCGACATTCAAATATATAAATAAATATAAAGGTATAAATATTACTCTGGGACTTCCTTTTATTAGAGTTTCTCTAGATCATGGCACAGGTAAAGATATAAAAAATAAAAATATGGCCAGTCCTGAAAGTTTTTTATATGCGCTAAATTTTTTTGAAAAAAATTTCAAAAAAATATGAAAAAAAAATTTGGTCAAAATTTTTTGACTAATAAACACATCATTTCAAAAATAATTGAGTCGGCACAAATCAACGAAAACTCAACTGTATATGAGGTGGGATCGGGTAATGGAGCTCTAACACAAGAAATTATAAAAAAAAAACCCATAAAATTTATATCTATAGAAATTGACAGCACCCTTAAAAAAAAATTAGATATTTTTTTTCAAAACAAAAACTATAAATTAATTTTTACAGATGCTTTAAATTTTAATGAAAATCATCACTTTAAAAATAATGTAATTATTATAAGTAATTTGCCATATAATATATCATTAAAATTACTTCTTAAATGGGTCATGCAATCTGCAAGTAACAATTGGATTCATTCTATGATATTAATGTTTCAAAAAGAAGTAGCTGAAAGAATACTTTCAGAATCTAATTCAAAAAAATTTGGAAGAATTACTTTATTAGTATCTGCATTTTTTAATGTTAGTAAAATTATTGATGTAGATAAAAAAAATTTTTATCCTATTCCAAAAGTAAATTCCACTGTATTAAAATTTATTCCTATAAATAACCCTTTATTTGATTTTACAAATATAAATAAACTAGAATTTTTATCTAAAAAATTTTTTGCAAATAAAAGAAAAAAACTTAAAAGTAAGATAGAGAAAATTTTTGATAAAAATATTATAGATCAAGAAGGATTAGATAAATTTTATAATTTAAGAGCTGAAAACTTAGACAAAACTACTTATTTCTATTTAGCAAAACTATTGAAGTAAATGTTATTTGTTCAAAAAAATTTGACTCTTAACTTTAAAATTTTCTGTTTTTAAAATATGGTTAATCTTCGCCAAACAACTGCTTAAATTATCATTAATTAAAACATAATCGTATTCTTTCCAATGTTTAATTTCTGCTCTGGCACTGCTCATTCTTTTTTTTACGAAATAATTGTTTTCACCTCTTTTTTTTAATCTTTTTTCAAGTTCTTTCAAAGAAGGTGGTAAAATAAAAATAGTGATTGTATCCTCAGCTAATTTTCTTTTAACCTGTCTTGCCCCCTGCCAATCTATATCAAGCAGAATGTTTTTACCTTGATCAATTTTTTTTTTTATATCAGATTTGACAGTTCCGTAAAAATTACCAAAAACTTTTGCGTACTCTAAAAATAAATTCTTCGATATTTTTTTTTTAAATAAATTTTTTGAAATAAATTTATAATCAACTCCATCAATTTCATTTGGTCTAGGATTTCTTGTAGTCAAAGAAACTGATAAACACGTTGAAGAATTTTTACTTAATAATTTTTTTACTATTGTCGTCTTACCAGCCCCAGAGGGCGATGATATAACAATAAGCCTACCCTTTTTTTTTATTTTTAACAAAGATTACTTTGTAGATTTTTCAATAAATTTTATCGCATCACCCACTGTTAGTATTTTTTCAGCTTCACTGTCGGAAATTTCAGCTCCAAACTCTTCTTCAAAAGCCATAACTAACTCAACTGTATCCAAACTATCTGCTCCCAAATCATCTATAAAACTTGCTTCGTCAGTTACCTTGGCGGCATCAACACCTAAATGATCAACAATGATATTTTTTATTTTTTCGCTTACATCACTCATAATTTTATCCTTCATTAATTTATTGATTATAAAATTCTTTAATTGATTAAATTAAATTAATCAAGACATATACATTCCTCCATTTATATGCAATGTTTCACCAGTAACATAACTCGACATGTCGGAAGCTAGATATACTGCGGCATTAGCTATATCTTGGCCTATTCCCATTCTACCTAACGGTATATTATTTAAAAGTAATCTTTTTTGCTCTTCTTTCAAAACTAGAGTCATGTCAGTTTCAATAAAACCTGGAGAAATGCAATTTATTCTTATATTTTTTTTTGCATATTCACGTGCTAATGATTTTGACATGGCAATAATTGCAGCTTTTGAACTTGCGTAATTAACTTGCCCAGCATTTCCAATGTGAGCAACTATTGAACTAATGTTTACAATTGAACCGCTTTTATTTTTAAGCATTATTTTAATAGCTTCTTGACACATTAAAAAACTTGAAGTTAAATTAATATCAATTACTTCGGACCATTCCAATTTATTCATTCTAATAGCAAGATTATCTTTTGTGACTCCTGCATTATTAATTAGCACATCTAAGCCTCCTAGCTTATTTATACAATTTTGAAATAGTTGATTTATTTTGTCGTGATTTCTTAGATCAAAAATTTCAATGAATATATCTGGATATTTTTCTTTGACTTTTTCTAGGTTATTTTTATTTGTACCGATAATTAAAATTTTAGATTTTAAAGAATACAATTTATCAAGAATTGCTAACCCAATTCCTCTCGAACCACCAGTTAATATTATTTTTTTATTTTCTAAAATTTTATCTAACATTTCAAATATCATTTATATCATTATAATTTTTTATATTAATATCTCTTTTAAATCTTTTAAGCATACCACTTAAAGATTTGCCGGGGCCTATTTCAGTAAAATTTGTTACTGAATTATTTAACATAAACTCTACAATCTCTCTCCATCTAACTTTTTTATAGATTTGTTCTACAAGTAGTTCCTTTATTTTCAAGACTTCGGTGACTTGAGTTGCAAGCACGTTAGATATGATGGGTATTTTTGGTAATTTTAAATTAGAATTCATAATTAACTCCTCCATTTTAATTGTAGCGGGTTTCATTAACTTACAATGGAAAGGTGCCGATACTGGTAAAAAGATACTTTTTTTACCAATTTTTTTTTTTATTTCAACCGAACAACTTTCGACCTCTGGTTTTTTGCCACTTATTACTATTTGACCAGGGCAGTTATCATTTGATATTTCAACTGATTGGTAATTTTTTTCATTAATAATTTGCTCAATTTCTACAATTTCAGCTCCTAGTATAGCTGCCATTGCTCCCTCTCCACTTTTAACAGCTGATTGCATAGACTCTCCCCTGGCCTTTAAAATGATTGCAGCTTCTTGAAGAGAAAGCGAATCTGCACAAACCAGAGCTGTGTATTCTCCTAATGAATGTCCTGCACAAAAATCATAATCAGTTATACTGATTTTAAGTTGACTTTGTAACACCCTAAAAATTGCCACTCCAGTTGCCATAATAGCGGGCTGAGTATTTGCTGTTAAGTTAATATCTCCTGCATCTTTGTTAAAAATAATATTACTCAACTTAAACTTCAAAGATTCATCCACTTCTTCATATACATTTTTTGCTTCGCTAAAGCTTTGATAAAGGTCATAGCCCATACCTACATACTGAGCACCTTGTCCTGGAAATATAAGAGATTTTTTCAATGTTCTACTCTTTTAAATTACTTGATATGATTAGCATAATAATATAATTAACAATTTTTTTAAAATAAAACATTAAATTAATGAACTATTACGAGCACACATATATAACAACTCCTGAACTTAGCTTACAAGATTTGGACGGTGTTAAAAAAAAGATTATCGATATAATCGAAAAAAACAACAGTAAAATTATAAAAGAAGAGGACTGGGGAATTAGAACTTTAGCTTATCCAATTAAAAAAAATACCAAAGGAAATTATAGCAATTTATACATTGAGGGAAATAGTAAAGTTATTAAAGAATTAGAGCAATTTGAAAAGTATGATGAAAGAATAATAAAATTTTTATCAATTAAAATAAAAAAAATACCAACAGACGCCTCTGAATTAGTAAAAACATCATAAACAATGAAAAGAAAAAAAGATAAAAAAAAATTTAACAAAAGCAATTCTAACTCGTTATTTAACAAGTCAAATCAAAGACAATCAAAATCTTGTCCTCTTAGCGGAAAAAATGCTCCTGAGATTAATTATAAAAATTTAAAATTATTAAAAAAATATGTCTCTGATACAGCAAAAATTTTACCAAGCAGAATTACAAACGTATCATTTGGTAAACAAAGAGCTTTGTCTAAAGAAATTAAAAAAGCAAGAGTATTAGCTTTAATGCCTTTTGTAGGAGATTAATATGCAAGTTATTCTTTTAGAAAATATCAAAAAATTAGGAACAATAGGTCAAAAAGTGGAAGTTAAAGATGGCTATGCAAGAAATTTTTTAATTAAAAATAAAAAAGCCCTTTTAGCTAACAAAAAAAATATTGAGTATTTTGAAAAACAAAAAGTAGAAATAAATAAAAAAAATGAAATTGAAAAAGATAAAGCAAAAGAAATCTACAAATTAATTAATGATACTGAACTAGAAATTTACAAAGAATCCATGGATAATGGTTCGCTATATGGATCTATAAATATAAAAGAAATACTATTATTAATAAAAAAATATAAAGATATAGAAATATCTCCAGAAAAAGTGGAAATAAAGGGTCAGATAAAATCTACAGGAATTTCTAAAATATATGTAAATCTACATGCTGAAGTTCAAGCAACTCTTAACTTGAACGTTAAACCTAAAGTAGAATAAGTAATTCATCTATTAAGTTTTCCACACAAATAAAAAAAACAATAGATTGAACTGATCAATCTAAAAAATACTATATTGTTAAATGAGTTCTTTCAAAAATATTGAAACACTGTCTGTTTTAAATAATTCTCCACAAAATTTAGAGGCCGAACAAACTATTTTAGGATCCATACTTGTATCAAATGAAATTTATGACGAAATTACAGACATAAATGAAGACTCTTTTTTTAACCCAGTTAATAAAAAAATATATAAAATTATTAATGACCTCATGCAAAAGGGACTATTAGCTAATCCCATAACATTGAAAAATTTTTTTTCTAATGAAAATGAATTAAGTGAAATTGGGGGCAGCGAATATTTAGTAAAATTAACAAAATTTTCAACTTCCAAATTACAAATAAAATACTACGCCAATCTTCTTCATGATCTTAAAATTAGAAGAAATTTAATTGAGATCTCAAGAGAGACACTCGAAGAGTCATTAAACAAAAGTTCAGAAATTAATGCTGAAGAAATTATTGAAAATGCTGAAAAAAAATTATTTGATATAGCTGAAAGAGGTAAATTTAATAAATCATACATCGAATTTAAAGAAGCACTTACACAAACCATAGCAATGGCTTCATCTGCATACAAAAATGATGAAGGTATAGTTGGTGTACCATGCGGACTAAAAGATTTAGATGACCGTCTTGGTGGGCTACATAAACAAGATTTAATAATAATTGCTGGCAGGCCCTCTATGGGTAAAACAGCATTGGCTACCAACATAGCTTTTTATGCATCTAAAAATTTGTTAATAAAAAAAAAAAAATCATCTATTATTTTTTTTTCATTAGAAATGTCCTCTGAACAACTATCCACAAGAATTTTATCTGAACAATCAAGAATAAAATCTAATGATATTAGAAGAGGAAAAATTAACCAAGATGATTTTGAAAAATTTATCGAAACCTCTAAAAATTTAGAAAACTTACCTCTTTTTATTGATGACACTCCTGCTATAACAATATCTACATTAAGCAACAGAGCTAGGAGAATTAAAAGATTGCATGGTTTAGACCTGATAATCGTAGATTATATTCAATTAATGAGATCAGGAAACTATAAAAACGAAGGAAGAGTTCAAGAAGTTGCTGAAATTACTCAAGGACTTAAAGCTTTGGCAAAAGAATTAGATGTTCCGGTTTTGGCATTATCTCAATTATCAAGGGCTGTTGAACAAAGAGATGATAAAAAGCCTCAATTATCGGATTTAAGAGAGTCTGGCTCTATTGAACAAGATGCTGATGTGGTAATGTTTGTCTATAGAGAGGAATATTATTTAGAAAAACTGGAACCAAGAGTGGGAACCGCAGAACATGTGGAGTGGCAAGAAAAAATGAATTTAGTTCATAATTTAGCTGAATTAATTATTGGAAAACAAAGGCACGGACCTACAGGTGTAATTAGGCTCGAATTTGAAAGCGCATTTACTAAATTTAAGGACGCCCAATTATAAATTTTTAGTTACAGATATATTGAAATCATCTATATACGCTTATTCAAAAAATGCATTATTCTACTGGTCAAGTTTCTATTGATTTAAAGGCAATAAAAAATAATTATTTATTCTTAAAGAAATTTTGCTATCCCGCAACAGTTGCTGCAACAGTAAAAGCTTCGAGTTATGGTCTTGGAGGCGAAAATAAAATCGTGGAAACTTTGATAAAAAATAATTGCAAAAATTTCTTTGTAGCAAATGTTGTTGAAGGACTAAAAATTAGAAAAAAATTTAAAAAAATAAATCTTTTTGTGCTAAATGGATTAAACAAAGGAGAAGAGAAAATTTTTTTAAAAATAGATTAACTCCAGTTTTAAATACATATTCTCAATTTGAAAAATGGACAAATTTCATTAAAAATCACTATAAACAGCAGATCATAATTCATGTAGATACAGGAATGAATAGATTAGGATTTCAAAAAAATGATCTAGAAAAACTCAATAAAAACAAAAAAAAACTATATAAATATAATAATATTTTATTCATGAGCCATTTAGCATGTGCCGATGATAAAAATAATCAATTCAATATAGAACAAAAAAAAACTTTTGATAAAATTAAAAAGGAGTTTCCGAATTGTAAATATAGTTTAGCTGCTTCAGGTGGTATTTTTTTAGGCAAAGAATTTCACTATGATATGGTTAGACCTGGAATAAGCCTTTACGGTGGAAAAAGAACATTTCATAAAAAAATTAAACATGCGGTAGCACTCAAAGCTCCAGTTATTCAAATAAACTATGTAAAAAAAGGCGATTCAATTGGCTATTCAAGAACCTACTTTGCAAAAAAAAATATAATTACTGCAACCATTTCCATTGGATATGCTGATGGTATGAATATAAGGTTGAGCAACAGTGGTTATTTTCATTATAAAAAAAACCCTGTTCCAATAATTGGAAGAGTCTCTATGGATTTAATTATTTTAAATATAACTAAATTTAAAGATAAAATTAAAGTTGGTGATTACATAAATATTTATAATAAGTATTATACTATTGATGATTTTGCCAAGCAATCAGGAACAATTCCTTACAGAATTATAACCTGCATGTCGTCTAGATACGATAAAAAGTATATTTAAAAAATATATTTAATAAATTGTTTATGTATAAAAAAATATTGAATTTTCCAAAAACAATTATTCTAATAATTACGTTAACAATTTTATTTTCTCTATACTTCTCGAAAAATTTCAAATTAGACGCATCAGCAGATACTCTGCTTTTAGAAAATGATCCTGAACTTAAATATTTAAGAGAAATAAATACTAGATACAATTCTGAAGAATTCTTTATTTTAACTTACGAACCTAAAAAAATTATAAATATAGATACAATTCGTGAATTAGAAACTTTTGTTAATAAAGTAAACAATTTGCCTTGGGTAAGTAAAACAATAAGTATAATCAACGCCCCATTACTTCAAAGTTCTAACGAGCCTCTAATTGATAGAATTTCAAATCTTAAATACATATGGAATCCAAACATCAAATTTGAATCAGCATTAAATGAATTAGTAAATAGTCCTATATATAGAAATTTAATTATAAGTGATGACGCAAAAACTTTTGGAATTGTTGTATATATTAAAAATAATGAACTTTATTTACAAAAAACTTATGAAAAATTAAATTTAAATTTAATTAAAGACAAGGGAAAACTCAATAAAGTTGAAGAAAAAAAACTTCTTGAAATTAATACATCTTTAGAATTGTTAAAAAAAGAAAATAGTGAAAAAATATCAGAATATAACCAAAAAATTAAAAATTTAATTAAAGAGCAGAATGAATTTGCAATAATAAAACTTAGTGGGATACCTATGATTGCAGATGACATGATAACTTTTATCAAAAAAGATATTGTAACTTTTGGAATAGGTGTTTTTATGTTCATAATTTTGATACTTTGGTTAGTTTTTAAAAATTTTAAACTAGTCGCATTTCCACTAATAAACTGCCTCGTCTCTATAGTTATCATGGTAGGGTTTTTAGGAATGTTAGATTGGAAGGTGACGGTGATATCATCAAATTTTATTGCTATGATGCTTATTTTAACAATCTCCATGAACATTCATTACCTAACTCGCTACATTCAAATAAAAAATGAATTCTCAAACGAAACAACCAGTAATATAATTTTAAAAACTTCTTCAAATATTTTTTTTCCAATTTTATACGCAGTTTTAACTACTGTATGCGCCTTCATGTCTTTGATTTTTAGCGATATAAAACCTGTCATAGATTTTGGATGGATGATGACATATGGACTATTAGTTTCTTTTTCTTTGTCTTTTTTTCTTTTGCCTTCACTTATCTTGATATTTGATCCAAAAATACCAAGCTACACTACTGAAGAAAATTCTAAAATTGCTTATTTTTTTTCTAAAATATCAATTAAACACAAAAATGCAGTTTACATTTTTTCAATATTTTTAATTATTTTTTCCTATTATGGAATTTCTAAGCTTAAAGTTGAAAATAGCTTTATAAATTATTTTAGTAAATCAACAGAAATTTACAAGGGAATGAAAAATATCGATGAAAAACTAGGAGGAACAACTCCGCTTGAAGTAATTTTAAAATTTAAAGATACAAACATCGCAAATGAGCCAGATCATTTTTTGGGAGGCACAAAAACAACCAATAAAGAGGATTACCTTGGGGAAAATATAGAAAAAAAATATAACGATAAATTCAAATACTGGTTCACAAAAGATAAAATTGATAAAATAACCTCAGTTCACAAATATTTAGAGGAAAATCCTTACATAGGAAAAGTTTTATCTTTCTACTCTATTTTAGATATTGCAGAAAATCTTAATCAAGGAAAAGAACTTGGAAGTCTAGAAATGGGAGTTTTGTACAGTAAGCTACCTGAAAATATTAAAAAAAATATAATTTCTCCTTACATCTCCATAGATAACAATGAGGCAAGAATAACTATGCGAATTTTAGACTCTAAACCAGATTTAAGAAGAAAGGATTTGATAGAAAAAATTAATTATGACCTTGTTAATAAATTAAATTTTAAAAAAGATGAATATAAAGTCACAGGTGTTTTAGTAATATTCAACAATCTACTACAAAGCTTATTTGACTCACAAATAAAAACTCTAGGATTTGTTATGTTGGCAATATTTTTTATGTTCCTAATTTTGTTTAAATCCATTATGTATTCACTGATAGGTACTATACCCAATTTTATTGCTGCTTTTTTTGTTTTAGGATTTATTGGAGCACTCAACATACCTCTTGATATGATGACTATAACTATAGCGGCAATTACAGTAGGGATAGCAGTTGATAATAGTATTCATTATATTTATAGATTTCGAGAAGAGTTAGATAAAAATAAAAAAAAATATGAAATAATTAGTATCTGTCATAACAGTGTTGGAAAAGCAATTATTAGCACCTCAATAACTATTGTTTTTGGATTTTCAATTTTAGGATTATCAAATTTTATTCCTACTATTTATTTTGGTTTATTTACAGGTTTGGCTATGATTACAGCGTTAGTATTAGTTTTAACACTACTTCCTGTTCTCTTAATACGCTTTTCAAAAATAAATGATTGAAAATTTTTTAAATATTTTAAAAAATTTTTCTATATTAGATTTTATATTTATTTTATTTTTAATATTTAATTCTTTAATAGGTCTGCAGAATGGATTTGTACTTAGCTTATTGTCATTTCTAAAATGGATTTTATCATTAATTTCAACAAAGATTTTCTTACCCTATCTGACTTATTATACTAAGAATTTAATTCAGACAGAATTTACACATGATTTAATTTTTGGAAGTATTATTTTTTTTCTATCACTATTCTTCATTATTTTAATATCAAAAGGTTTAAAAAAAACTATGACATGGACAGGATTAGGAAATGTCGACAAATTGTTTGGTTTTATTTTTGGTTTTTTTAAAGGTTATGTATATTTTGTATTAATTTTTTCGCTAACTAATTTTATTCATCCTTATAATAAATGGAATATTGAACTAAATTCTGGTAAATTTTTTAATTCGATTGTTACAGGAGTAAACTTTTTAGAAGAAAATCTTTCTAGAAGGTATGAATACATAGAAAAAAGTAAAGAAAATGTGGATAAAATTAGTAAATGACTATAGTCTGCATTTAATATATTTCGTTGGCTGTGTTTGATGATAAATTAAAAGAAGAATGTGGAATTTTTGGTATTTATAATCACAAAGATGCCTCAGCTCTAACTGCGCTTGGACTCCACGCCCTGCAACATCGAGGTCAAGAAGCATGTGGTATCAACTCCTTTGACGGTAAAAATTTTTATTCAATTAAAAGAAGGGGCTTGGTAGGTGATAACTTTACTAATAAAAGTATCTTAGATCAGCTACCTGGTAATTTTGCAATTGGTCATAACAGATACTCTACAACTGGTTTGCCAATAATTAGAAATATTCAACCTTTTTTTGCAGATCTGCACATAGGTGGTATTAGTATTGCCCATAATGGAAATTTAACAAATGCAATTCAATTAAGAGAGCAGATGGTAAAAGATGGATCTGTTTTTCAAACAACTTCAGATACTGAAACTTTAGTACAAATTATAGCAAAGTCTAAAAAAATTAAAATGATTGATAAAATTATAGATGCTGTATTTCAAGTAGAGGGTGGTTACGCCTTAGTAATATTAACAAATAAAAAATTAATAGGAATTAGAGATCCTTATGGTATTAGACCTCTCGTTTTAGGTAAACTAAACGACTCTTTTATACTTGCTTCAGAAACTTGTGCCTTAGATATTATTGGAGCTGAATTTTTAAGAGAAGTTGAAAATGGAGAAGTTGTTATAATAGATAATACTGGCTTGCGAAGCATAAAACCATTCCCCCCAAAAAACCCTAGACCTTGCATTTTTGAATATATATATTTTTCAAGACCTGACAGTTTGATTGGAGGAAGAGGAGTTTATGAATACAGAAAAAATCTTGGTAGGCAGCTTGCGATTGAGTCATCTACTGATGCACATTTAATATCTGCAGTTCCAGATTCAGGTAATCCTGCAGCTATCGGATATTCTCAGGAGTCTAAAATTGAATTTGACATGGGAATAATTAGAAACCACTATGTTGGAAGAACCTTTATTGAACCTACTCAACAAATAAGACAACTCGGTGTAAAGCTAAAACATAATCCAAATAAATCAATTATTAAAAATAAAAAAATTATATTGATAGATGACTCCATAGTTAGAGGTACCACATCCAAAAAAATTGTATCTATGCTTTACGACGCTGGAGTAAAAGAAGTGCACATGAAAATATCAAGTCCCCCAATAAAATATCCTGATTTTTATGGAATTGATACGCCAAATGTTGAAGAACTCTTAGCTGCAAATCATACAATTGAAGAAATGAAAAAAATTATTGGAGTTAAAACTTTATCTTTTTTAAGCATTGACGGTACTTATAAAGCACTAGGATTTATAAAAAGAGATAATAAAAATCCGCAATTAACAGATCATTGTTTCACTGGAGACTATCCAATCAAACCTATAGATGCCAAGAATCAAAAAGAAAAAAACAATCAATTATCTCTTTTAAATGACGGCTTTGGGGGGAGTTGATCAAAAGGATTTTTGGTATTGACAAATTTTATAATTGCAACTTTATTATAAATGTTAAAATGCAATAAATACTGTTTTAAAAAAAAATTCTTATAATCTTTATTAATACCAAGTAGCCTAGATCCAAAAGCTTTAAGGATGATTGGTCGTGTATTTACTTGCTTTAAAAATTTAATTTTTGGTCTAAATTTCCCTTTGAAGGGAGCCTTGTGCAAACTATTAATTTTTATTAAAAACTCATTTAATTTTTTATTCTCAGTTAAATTTTTTGACGACTCATCGAGTGAACATATTTTTTTAATAAAATAGTCTGTAGACATGTTACCTGTGGATGAAAAAAAATAAGGCTTAATCAAAATATCAGAAAATAAATTTTCAAAATAGTAATTAAAGTATTTTTTTTTTTTACCTATCTCGGTTTTAATAAGATCAGACTTGTTAATAATTACAATTAAAGTTTTAAATTTATTAATAACTAACCTGCAGATTTGTTTATCATTTTTAGTAAAATTATGACTTGCGTCCATCATAAAAATAACAATTGAAGATTTATTTATAACTGAAATACATTCTTTATTAATATAATTTTGCTCAGCGTTATGAGATTTAGATTTTTTTTTAAGACCACCAGTATCAAAAAAAAAAATTTTTTTGTTATTGTAAAAAATATGCTTTTCTATAGCACTTTTTGTAGTACCTGGCATATCAGAAACTTTAGAAATATTAGAATTAAAAATTTTATTAAAAAAAGTCGATTTTCCAACATTTGGCTTACCGACAATAGCTACATTAATATTCATAAAATCTTGTAAATATAATTATTATCGCCTATGAAAAAAATTCCTTTTTTTAAAACAAGAGTATTCGATATAATTTTATCAGATATTTTGTTAATTTTAATATCATTAAAATTATTTGAGTTTAAAGAAATTATATGACCCTCATTAGTAGAGGCATGTATAAAGCCAGATGATAAAAAAATATTATTAAACTTTATATTTTTACTTTTATAACCATTCTTTAAAATAATATTTATAAGATTTTTGTTAAACAGAATCTGACCCGATATATCATCATAAATACTCAAATAGCCTTCTTCATTTATAATAATTAATTTATCAAGAATTTTAATTAAATTAAGGTTAGAGGAATAATTTGATGTCCACATTTTTGAATTAGTTAATACATTCAATTTAACAATTTTTCCAAAATTTGAGGAAAAATAAAGATATTCATTATCTATTAAAAATTTAGTTAATTGTAATAAATCATTATTTATCAATCTATTATCTTGTTCTAGAGTGTGATTAAAAAGCAATTTTTGCTCCTCTAAGTTTAAAAAATAGATTAAACCTAAATCATTACTAAATATAAGAATATTATTATTTAATATTATTTCATAAGCTTTATAGGATTTAAAAGTATTAGTACCCGTTTCAAAACTCCAATTTTGTAATCCATTAGAAATATTGAAAGAATACAATTTACCATTCGCATTTGTGACAAAAATTGAATTTTTATAAATTACTAAATTAGATATAAAGGGTACATTAAAATCATTATGCCAAAGTAATGAATTTTTTATAAAATCATAAGCTAAAATTCTACCTAGATTATCTGCAATGTATATTATATTATCTTTTTGAATAAGAGAGAATTTAAGTAAATAATTTTCATATTTTTTTTTTTTATATATTTGAAATTTATTTATTAATTTTAGATCAAGATCTAAAATAAACAAATTTGACTCATCATCTACGAAAGAAATTTTATTATCAAAATGAATAATTTGCTTTTCATAAAAATTATTTGAATTGTGGTAAAAAAAATTTTTATTTTTAATTATATGAAATGACAAATTGGTACTATTCTTTAAAGAAAGTTGACTTAAAGATATGCTATTAATTTTATTAATCTCAACATAATCTAAATTAGATTTTATATTTGACTGAAGCAATGTAACTCCATCTTTGCGCAATTCCTCAATATCAAGATCTAAATTTGTTTTTTTAGAGCATCCAATTAGTAAAATATTTATAAATATTACAATTAAAAAAACTCTACTTATCATTAGAATTTATTTTTAGGTTTTTTGATTTATATAATAAGTTTTTACTCAAATAATAATCATTTAATAAATTAGCGGAAACTTTTGCATAAGGATTGTTTTTCTTATTAATATCTAAAATTGAATTCATTAAATTTATGTCCTCATTATCAAACATAATCAAAAACTTTTTTATATTTAAAAGACCAAGATTATTTTTGCTTAGAGCATTATTTGTTTCAACAAGTTTAATTAATAAAAGAATCTCTTTATTTGAATTTAAGTTTAAATTCAATAATTGGTTAACTGCCAGAGAAACAATGATTTCATTATTAGAATTAAGCAATTTTTTTAAAATACTTATACTTTTTTCATTATTTTTT
>Ga0222714_10002715_pt1 | contig 18515 bp, 14 predicted proteins | sample C33_3DmetaG_FD_165048 | JGI IMG/M metagenome (GOLD analysis project Ga0222714, IMG submission 165048) | Estuarine water microbial communities from San Francisco Bay, California, United States - C33_3D | ecosystem: Environmental > Aquatic > Marine > Unclassified | place: USA: California...
GCGCCTGATGACGGTCACGAAGATCAACGAGGTTGTACGCCGAGGGAATGTGGAGCCTGCATGGTTGGAAATGCAAGGATCGCACCCCGTAGTGGAACGAACTCTGGCTTTGTCCGCGCAGATGCGGAGCAAAGCGGCCTTTATCGCGCGCCAGACGGCGGTGCCCTCCTCGCAGATTGAGGCGCGCTTGGCGAGTCTGGAGCAACGCGATCGGCTTTCGTCGCTAACCGTTGGGCTGCCCACGCTCGAAGCTCTGGTGCGTTCGCCGCCAGTGCACCCGTTTGCACTTTATTTGGCTCTATGCGACCAGTTGGGAGCCTTGGCTCGCCTTAAGCCCGGCGCTGTTCCTTTGCAGCCGCCAAGTTGGAGTCAGGCGGATCCAATGGGTTGCTTTGACGCTCTATTGTCAGCCGTGGAGGATTTAATCGGTGAGGTCAGCCAGGATTGGCGAACGCAGACCTTTCGGTATGAAGACGGGGTGTTCCGTATCAACCTTGAGCCTCAATGGATCGGTGAGCGTCTGGTATTGGGGCTTCGCGGTCGTTCGGAGGCCGAGCACGTGGCGTGGATCTCGGGAGCAATCATTGGTTCTCAGACCGTTTGGACCTCTCTGAGTGATCGACGAATGCTGGGCGCACCTCGTCGCCAGATCGATCAGGCCCCAGAACTGTCTCTTCGATCACATTCAGGGTTTACCTTGTTTGCAGTGGACGTGACAAGCGAGCTGATCGTGGCTGAACAGCAATTGGTTGTCAGTAACGCAAATGAATCTAGTGCCACTCAGCGGCCCGCTGAGATTGTGCTCTTTGTCAAAGGTTGAAGATGGCGGCTTTCGCGACTCCAACGCTTGTTGAGTCATCTCGCGGCGCCGTTGCGACGGGAGGGGTGCGAGGTGAGGATTTGCCATCGGCTCATTTCCGTGCCTTTTATGACGCATTGGTCGACGCGAGGGAAGCTGCTCTGGCCTGCAGTGAAGCGGAGGCGGCTGCAACTGCGCAATCACTGAGCAAGCGGCTGCTTCAGATTATCGAACTACATACGATGGAGATGCGCAGACTTGGCGGCCGTGCTGTGATGGATACAGAGGTGCAGGCGCGGTATCTCAAGGCAGCCCTGGCCGACGAGTTAATGCTGAATACCGATTGGGATGGTCGCCTTGCTTGGCGCCATGTACTGCTTGAAGCGCAACTGTTCCGAAGTAGCGTTGCGGGCGATAAGATTTTTGACGATATCGATTTGCTGCTGCGGGTTCGCGAACCGGCTCAGCGGGCAACAGCCCGCTTGTACCTGCACGCTCTCGCACTTGGTTTCCAGGGGCGTTGGAGGGGGGAGGGCGATGTGCACCGCCTCGCCCAGTACAGGCGTGAATTGTTCGAATTTGTCGCGCAGCGGGAACCGGCTTTGGGCGGGGCTGATCGCCCTCTTAGTCCGCAGGCTTACGCCAGTACGCTCGGGCATCTAGCCCGTCGGCGTATACCGCGGCTTAGCCGTTGGAATCTGGTTGTCATCCTGATAGCGCTGTTTTTGCTGGGAATCTCAGAAATGCTGTGGTTATGGGGTTCCTGGCCGATTAGAGACGTGCTCAATAAGGTTGTCGCGCAGGCAGCACCGTCGGACAACTTGCCATTGGCTGTGCGTGACGCTTCGGTCGCTCGGCTGTCTGCGCAACTGGACCAAGATCGGTGCTGAACTTCTTAGCAAACAATCTCGCTATCGTCACCCTGATGGGGTTGACGCTGGTGGTCTTGGCGCTTCTGGCTCTCGTCATCTGGGCGGCAATCGTTCGGGAACGTGACAGTAGTGACCCAGCCAAAGCGCCGGTACCGCAGCTTGCCCTCGATACGATTCGGCAGTCGTTCCGCTCGGCGGTTGAACTCATCGAACAGAATATCGCCTCTCGTTCGGAGCGCTACAACGTTCCCTGGGCGTTGGTTATTAACGAACCGGTAACGCCCGGTCGAACCGACGAGGCTTCTGTAGCGGCAACCTCATCGATGCTGCCTCTGGTGTCATCGGGCCTATCCAGTGCCTTGAGCACCGATGCCAGCATGAGCGCCGCCTCGTTGGGGATTGAATGGGATTTTTTCGATCAAGGTATTGCACTGCAATTGCGCGGTGAATTCCTCGGCGATCTCGATAAGCCAGACAGCCCTCAGCGTAGCTGGGATGATTTGCTCGGACTTTGCCGAAAGTATCGTCCGGACCGTCCATTGGATGCACTTGTATTTACGGTACCGGCTCAACTGCTTTTGTCGGACTCGGCAGACGGATTGGCGGAGATTACCCAAAGAGCTCGCTCCTTACATCGTCGTCTGTGGCTCGCGCAAAACCGCTTTGCGCTTCGGTTTCCTGTTTATCTGGTGATCTCTGGTGCGGAGAAAATTCCAGGGTTCCGAGCGTTTGCTCAGGGTTTGCCCGACGGCCTTCGCGGTTCGATGCTCGGGTGGTCGAACGCGCACGAACTATCGGCGCCCTATCAACCAGAGTGGGCAGATGCTGCGCTTGACACGGTAATCAGCGCCTTGGCCTCGGCCTGCGAGGAGCTTTCGGCGCTTGCGCCCGCCGGCGAGGACAGTTCCGGCTACTTCACCCTTCCTGCCGAGGTTGATCGCCTTCGACAGGGCCTGCGAGTTTTCCTTGACGAGTTCATGCGGCCTAGCGCCTACCATGAGCCGTTCATGCTTCGTGGGCTGTATCTGACAGGAAATGCTGCTGAAGGCGAGTTGGTACAACCGGCCTTTTTGCGAGATATCTTTGAACGCAAAGTGTTTCAGGAGGTTGGGCTAGTTCGGGCAGCCACTGTCCACCGCACACGACGTCCGGCGCTGAGAAAATCGTTGCAGTACGCAACTGCCGGTGTGTTGGGTATTTGGGCAATCGGCCTTTTGTGGACCGCGCAGCGTCTTGACGGAGTTGCTCGAGAACTCAGCTCTGCGATCGCAAGCATGGATCGCGATGCCGTAGAGGCTTTGAAGGCCCGCAAGATGAATGCACTGAGCTTCGAGGAGGCGCGAGAACCTGCACTCGACGCCCTAAAGCTAGTGACGCATTTTGGTGTGAGCTCTCTCGGATCGGTGTTCATGCCTGGCTCTTGGCGATGGTTTGACGACTTGGGCGAGCGGGTGGAAAAGCGTATAGAGAATCGCTTCGCAGAGAACGTGCACACCCCAATTCGCAGGCGCTTATATTCCCAGGTGAGCGAACTTACCGGAGTGGCGACTGACCCGGCTTCGGGCGAACTCATCCCGGGGGCACACTGCGCTTTGCCTTCGACCTGGAAGGATGTTCCAACTCCCGCCGGTCTTCCATTGAGCATTGCTGTGGATGATCAGCCGGAACTGAAGGCGATTCTGGCTTTTCTCGCGCGCTCAGAAACTTTGGACCGCGTACTGGCGGCCCGTCAGCGTCTGGTTGAGGGACTGGAACCACCGAGTGCTTCAGATCTTAAGGTGATTGCCAATATAGCGCTCAACACCGAGCTATCTGAGAATGTCGAAAAGTCCGCAGAGCTTTTCCGGCGCTTTGCCAAAGGCTTAACCCCTTTGGACCTTGAGCCAGCGCGTGATGCAATGAGATGTTCATTGGAACTAGCGATGAACGCGCTGCACCGAAGGCTATTGGTGGAAAATCCTCTGCTGAAGTCCGAGCAAGCGTTGGTGTCGAAATTGAATGAGATCTTGGACGCCGACGGACCAGCGTCAGAGCCCTCGCAATATCGCGGCGTATTCCAAGTAATTCTTGACGAACTAAACCGACAGGACGCGCTAATGCAGCCCGGTAAGGGCGAGTGGATGCGGGCGTCTACAGCGGTCACACTAGGTTCCACCCACGAGGCGCTGCTACAACGCGCTGGCGCCAATTCGCTCTTCGGCCGACCGGCGGTGGATCGGATTCGTAACAATCTGCAAAAGAGATACCTGGAATTTCGTACGCACTGGTCGGACGTCCAGGTGTACAACGATTCGTGGATTGGTGGCGAACTGATCTGGGTGGACAAGGACGCTAGCTGGGCATTTAATGCGGAGCGGTCCTCGCTGCGCCAATCATTGTCGACCCTCCTGGCTCAAAACTTCATGCAGCCAGTGGGGCGCCGAACCTTGCCTACCGATGCGGGTGAGAATGCCTTTGCGTGGGACCTGCACAGACTTGAATTGGCGGCCGGCCTAGCTGATGTGCGCCGCCGCTATGAGTCGGAGATCTTAGTCAAGTTTCCTGAAACCCTAAGACCTGAAATTGACCGCATGGTGCGAGTTGCCTTGGCCGAAACCATGGAGGATTGGACTGTTCGAGCGATTGTTCCGGTTCGTTTATCCACATCGGCGATCGGAGAGGCAGAACGTACCCTTCTTGGGCGGATACGTGTGCAGTTGATAGACCTTGGGGCCGCGGAGACTGCAAATAAGTTGAACGGTCTGTTGTCACGGGATGTTTTGGCTCGCCTGCGCTTGGTTGATGACGCTTGGGCGTCGGCAGAGCCCTACGCCCTGCCCTCGCGAGGATTTGATAGTTGGAACGGCGAGAGACCGCCGCTTTTGGAGGCTTTGGGGCTCGAAGATCCCGCCGCCTTAGCTTCCTACACTGCACAACAAAACGGACGGATTCTCGAGCTAGCCAAGGAAGCTGAGGCGATCCTCGGTGCGCTGGATGCTGATTCGAAAAGCGGGGCTCGATCCCCGTGGGCGAATGATCCGTTAGTTCAAAAATGGCGTTTGATCGTCGCAGACGTGGCGCGTCACCGTAGTCGAAGTGCTGCGAGTAGTTTGACCCAGCTTGAGCAATTTGCGACTGTGGTTGCGGCAGACATCAACCCAAATAATTGCGGAGAAAAACTGTTTGCCAGACCGGCTACCGTTCGAGGTAATGATCCGTTTCTCGAGCGGTATCGTCGTTTGCATCGTGATTTAGTGCAGCGTTGTCGAAGCTTGCGCACAGCAGAGCTCAAGACTGAGTGGGCCTCTTTTCGCGATCACTACAACCGTGAGATAGCCGGACGAAGCCCTTTCGCCAAATCGCAATCTGAGGGGACTTCGCGAGGATCTTGGGTGAAGACAAATCTTAGATTTTCAGGCTCCGCAGGGGGATACTCGCTCAATCGCGCACCGCTCGACCTGGATCAAATTGCGTCGACCTTGCGTACGTTCGACCGAATTTCTACTTTGATGAAAGACCGGTTGATGTACGTAGGAGGGCGCCATGTCGCTGGCGCGGCAATGCAGCGCTTCACTGCCCAGTTCGATGAAGTGCAGAAGTTCATGATTCCGCTCATCGCTGTCGAAGACGAGGCGCACAGTGCCTTTGATGTCAAAGTTGAACTGCGGAGCAACCAGAGCGACGAGATCGAGGGCAATAAGTTCATTGATTGGACGGTGATTGTTGGCAATCAACGTCAAGAACTTCGAGACCCTGTGAAGCCGATGCGTTGGTCACCAGGAGATCCGATCGAGCTTTCTATTCGTGCAGCCAATGATGGTCCTTTGGTCCCGATCTTCGATCCGAAGCTTCCAGGCATGGGCGTCGACAATATGCTGGTTCGCTTCAGTTTCGGGGATCCGTGGGCGCTGTTAACCATGGTGCAACAATACCGAGACCTCGATTACCGTTCGTCTGATCAGCGGGTGTCAATGTTAAGACTCGAATTTCCGGTTCAGAAACGTACGATCGGTGGTCCGGGCGACTCTTCTTTGGGTAAGGCCCGTTTATATGTACGGCTCACTATCAGCCCTCCTGGAAAGCGCGCGTCGCTGGCTTGGCCTGCCAACATCCCCACAAGCGCTCCCAAGTGGGGAACCCCTTGAGATGAGTGCAGTGCCAACGAGTGCTCCGGAGGCGGTGCTTCCCCCTGAATTAGCGTCTCAAATCCAAGACCTTTTGCAGCCGATTTCCCTCGAAGAACCCTGTGGTCCGTCATTGAGGTTTGATCCGTTGTTTACGGATATTCGGATTGCCCGCGAGGAGGATGATCCAAAATTGCCGATGGGCCAATGGCAGCGGCCACTGAAGACGGCAGATTGGGAATCCATCGAACACCGCAGTACCGACTTTCTCGCAAAGCGAAGCAAAGACCTGCAGATGGCGGCCTGGCTTCTCGAAGCCTGGATGCGGCGTAGAGGATTGGCAGGCTTACTCGCAGGGTTACAGTTTATGCAATCGCTGCTCGAAACCCGCTGGGATTGCGTACATCCTCAAATCGATGAGGATGGTAGTTGTGACGGGCGAGTGGCACCATTCGAATGGCTCAATGAGCAGTTACCGCTCTGGCTGCGGATCCATGTCAATCTGGCCGAAATCCCTGAGAGCAAACCATCGGACTTTACGCTCGATGACTGGAACCGTCTGACACAGCAGGAAATTGCTCGCGCGGCACGCACAGATTCCGAGGTCACTAGCAAGACATCTTCTAAGCAGGATTCTGGCGAAGAGCAGGTCACACGAACTCGCGACGATGTGTTGCAAGCTGTACGTGCGCTGGGGGGGCGAGCTCAACGTCGCGATCTGGGTTATATAAGGGCGTGTGCCAAGGTCGTTGCGGAAATTGACGAACTTTTCACCGCCCAACTTGCTACCCAAGGCCCAAGTCTCGCGAGAATCACCGACGAGATGCAGAAATTCGAACGTGCTCTCGATTATCTTTGTACTTCTTTCGGAGAAGCGGAATCGGTGGGTTCCGATGGCAACGCTTCGATTGGAGTTCCATCCAGGGATCAAGCCATGGATATGACTGGGGCTGCAGTGCCGACTGAGACAACTGAAATACAAAGCTCGCCCTCATCCGTAGTCAGCAGCGGGTGGACTAGTCGCGAGCAAGCCTATCGTTCCTTGGAAGCTATCGCAGACTATTTGTCGCGTACTGAGCCGCACAGTCCGACTCCTTACCTGATCAGACGCGCGGTCAATTGGGGCCGAATGCCTTTGCCAGAGTTGATGGCAGAGATTATTCGCGAAGAAGGGGATCTCAATAAACTGGTATCGATGCTCGGTATCGGGGGGCGTTATGAATGAGCCGGACCCCGCTAATCGCGTGCGGTTGGCATTGTTCGGCAGTTTCTATCGGGGTTACTACCTGCTTCATGAGTTCTTGCACGGAGCCAGCGCACAACTGGTCGAGGTGGTGGGTGTCGTCACCGATGATCCGAATCAAGCTTTCGTGAGTCCAGGGCGTCGCTTGTGGGGATACCCGCACGCTGAATTTGAAAAGAGCATGGTCACCGAGCTGGCCAAGCGCAGCGGTGTCGCGGTGTACAGCGGTCGAATCAAAACGGATGAATTTCGGAAAATCTACCGTGAGCAATGGCATCCAGACATCGCGTTGAGTGGAACGTTTGGCCAACTGATGGATGAATCGATATACGGTTTCCCTCGACTTGGGACCTTCAATACGCATCCGTGCATCGGTCGAGACTGGCCTTCACCTTACGCGGGGCCAAATCCGTTTCAGATGATGATCGATGAGAAGGTTGATTGTTTTAATATCGCGCTTCATGAAGTCAATAGTGAATTTGATGCTGGTACGTTGGTGGCGGTGAGCGACAATATTGCATTGCCACCGGGCGTCGGTGTGATCGACCTACATAAGATTAGCGGGCCGCTAGCTGCCCGTTTTGTTGCCGAACAGCTACCTAGCCTTCTTCGTTGTGAGATTGCAGTGCGTTGAACCGGGCGCAGGCTCGTTATCTGGGGCCTGTGAGGCTCAGACCGATACCCATCATGAAGACGAACAGTATCGCCAGTAAAATCAAGGCGATCGTCGCCCAGCTCTGAGCGCTGCTCAGGCGTACCTGCCAGACCGATTCGTCCGGTGTTCCCCCCCAAGGGGTGCCAACCCGTGGCCTGATATCGAGATCTGCGGTCGACACCGCGATCAGAGCACAGGTGCAAAGCCCGGAAACCGCTTGTCGCAATCCCTGGCTGAAAACTTCTAATACCAGGAGATGAGGCAGGATGGCCTCTACCGGTAGACCCAGCCAACTAAAACCAACCGCGGCAGCCATGACTAGGCTCCCTGTCTGGACTTGGATAGCCATGCCCGCAGCCAGGATTGCAGCCGCGATTAGTATCAGCCAGTCTGCACCAACGAGGGGATGCTGATAGACGCCACAGAGGAATACTAGCAAGGACGTAAAGTAAACCACCTCGCCCAGTCTCAAAAATACGGGAAGTGTAGGGATCAGCAACTCGACGATCCCTCGAGAAAAGCCCAGGCGGTTGCTAAGGGCATCAATGTACGCAGGAATAAGGGAGGCAGGTGACGGCGATAGCAACGAGATACATATTGGCCGAGACATCGCCAAAACGGTAGACCAGAGCCCAGCCTTTGAAGCGATATTCAAGACAATAATGCACAGCGTAACCAAGCCGGTGGCTGCCAAGGTCAATGGCACGAGCAGCGATCGCATCGCACCGATCAGCGGCGCGTTGATGCCTGCGACTGCGTATCCGGCCATTGCCCAGGCAGCAAGCGGCAGCAGGAGGTTGAGTCTACTGATCAAAGATTCAAGCGTGCGGTAGATAGCCTCCAGTTGTGTTGCCATTCCCAACGCGGCCGGGCCTTGCTGCTTGTTGATAGCTAACCCAAAAATCAGCGTGATGATCAGTATTGAAGGCAGAGCACCGCTGGAGAGGGCAGCGAACACATTCGATGTGATCAGCGGCGTTGAATCGAAATGGTTTACCCCCTGATTTGACGGGAACAACGCAACTTCCAGGACCTGCTGTCCTTCGTCGAGCAAGGAGCCGAGTGTGGTGCGATCTTGCTCGTTGATCCGCCAAACCTGCAGTGAGATTTCGGCAAGTAGGAATGCCAGCAGTGCCGCGAAAAGCACCAATACCGCACCAGCTCCAACGAGTTTGAATAAGCGGGTAATCGGGCCGGGAAGTTCCAGCCATCGCTTCAGTCCAAAAACGATCGCGACGATCATCAGGGGCAGGGCAGCCATCTGAAGCAACCCGACGAAGACCTTGGCCACTGTAGACATGAACGGAACGAGCGCTGGATTCACGGCGCTCATCCAAGCGCCAGCAATCGCCGCGCAAGTCAGACTTAGCGGATGCTGGGCGGCCGCGTTCCAACGGATCACGTCAGTTTCAGAGGGCGCGGGCAGATGACTGTAATAGCCGCACAGGATGTGACCACGTTAATGATCGTACGTATGAAGGTGCAGATAGGGTCAACTGCGACGAAAAGTACGAAGGCGGCTCCAAAAGGCAAGTCCAACTGAGCGCAGATTCCGCCGGTCATGGTGATCAGTGCGAGGCCTTTCATACCTCCGGTCGCAAAGCTGGATACCCAGGCGACAAGGCCCAGTAGCACTAACTCGGCGCCACTGAGCTTGTTCTCATAGACTTGCGCGACGAACAAGGTGGCAGCAACGAAGTAAACGATTTGGCCGGTTCGAAATAGAGATACGGTGAGAGGGACCAGTAACTCGACACGTGTTCGCATGAACGCCAGTCGTTCGGAAAGTCCATCTATCATTGCTGGCATGCACACCGCAATATTGTTGGTAGCGATGGCCAAAGCAATCGATTCTCGCAACGCCTGAAGCACGAATGCTAGGCTCTGACCGGATCTTTGAGCAATGATCCAAACACTGATCAGGCATAGCACCACACTGATAAGCAAGTAGTTACCAACAAAGGCGCCCATGGCAAGGATAGGACTCCATCCGGTTCGCGCAATTTGGCTGGCCGAAAGGCAGATCAGTACCAGCGGTAACGGAAAATTGATCCACCGTGCCAGCGTCTGGCAACTTCGGTAGATGGTCTCAAGGGCATCAGTGAGACTAGTCGATACGCGAGATGGGACTTGGCCAGCCGCTATCCCGAACAGCATCGCGAATACGAGCGCTTTGAGCATGTCGCCTTGACTCAATGATTCGAAGATATTGCTCGGCACCAAGCTCAGAATGACGGATTCAAACGTGAGTTTGGGTGCTGCGGTTTCCGGGCTTAGGAGCGGAATTATCGTATTCGCGCGATCCGCGGCATTACCGACGATTCCGCCAAGAGCAGTGCGGGTGCCCTGGTCGATGCCAAGTCCCGGGGGTTCGAGCAGGGTGACAGCTAGACCGATCAACGTTGTAGCGACGGTTCCTGCCAAAAATACTGGAATAAGACGCCCCATTAAGCGGCCGCTGTCACCATCGCGAAACAGCTTCTGCAAACTGAAGATGACGGCAGAGACCATAAAGGGCAAAACAATCATCCTGAGCAGGTCGACATAAATCGTTGAAATTGCGGAGAGAGGTTTGCTTTGCTCGGGAAAATAGGTGCCAAGTACCGCCCCGATTAGCAAGCAACTTATGACAACCGCAGGATGAATGGACCAACGTGTGAGTAGGGGCAGGAAAGCGGCTGCGGATAAAGTCATTGGCCACTCCGCGAGTCGTGTTGTAAGACTTTTTCAAGATCAAGCTTGTCGGGTCTAAGCGAAACAAACTCATTGATAAAGCCCAGGAGCACTCTATTGCGCGAATTCACCGCGATCGCCAGGGAAGAGTTCAGGTCGGAAAAAACGATGGTTTGCAAGGTCAGCGCAAGATCCGGATGCTTGCGCAGGATTTTTCGGACCTCGAATTCATCCCGGTACGCTGCGGTAACTTGTCCTTTCTTGACGGCGTTAACACACTCGTCCCAGTCCGGAAATGACACTCTGGTCGCTTTGGGAAAATATTGCTGACCTGCCACTTCCCACGAAGAGCCGACTATCGTGCAAATCTTGCCGGTAAAGCTGCGCAACGTCTCCTGAATGGTGCGGTCGTCAGCGATTTTGGCGAATTGCACACGGTTCACGAGCAAACCATGGCGAAGACTCAGATACGGATCGGAGTACAAGATCTGCTTTGCGCGATACAAAGTTCGAGAAAGCTTGCTGATGCCGATGTCCGCGCGGCCATCCGCGACCACTTCGACGACCTGGTTGAATGTCTTGGCACTCCGATCGAAACGCACGTTCACCTTGAGTTCACGGGCGATTGCTTCGGCCATGTCGACATCAGTCCCTGTGAGTTTTCCATCCTTCATATAAAAGAATGGCGCGGTATCGACCGCCATCATCGCCACGATCAATTCGCCACGATCGATGATTCGAGCGATTTCGGGGGCCACACGCTGACCATCCTTGGTGGTGATAAGGGTAGAAGCGTCCGAGCTGGATGAAAGACGTATCGAAGAAAGCTTGTCCGATTCGGCAGCCCGGTTGGCCGGTTTTGATTCGGCAGAAAAGCAAGGGGCTGAAAAGCTGATCAAGGCTGCTGCAACAATCCATCCGAGCATAAGAGTTCGACTCATGAGAAGCATTTGTGTCTCTCTGCTAATGCGTTGCAAGCATGATTACGAACGTCGACGTAACACCGGTCCGAAAGGTCAACCGTCGAGTGGCCGCATTCATCGATCGCATCGACGTTTCACGACGTTTTGCGCAATCTTTGTAACAGATTTTGCCGTTGATCATGCCAGACGGCGGGGTGTTTTAAAAATTCCCGTTGGATTGATGCAGTTTAAAAATCTCAGCAGCCACCTGATGGAAAATCGAGGGGCACGAAGTCGTCAGTTCGGTCAATGAATGAGAAGTTTGTCGCAGCTTTGTTCCTGGGTATCCTTCCGGGAGTTTTCTTTGAGTCGCCTGATTTCATGCTCGCTTCCCTGAACGAACTGATCGAACAACGCATCGCTGACGCGATGCGCCGGGGAGAATTCGAGTCGCTGCCAGGGGCCGGTCGCCCGCTCGAACTGGATGATGATGCGCTGGTGCCACAAGAGTTACGAGTGGCCCACCGGATCTTGAAGAACTCCGGCTATCTGCCGCCGGAAGTGCAGGCAATGCATGAGTTGAACGCCATGCTCGGAACCGCGCTCGCGCAGGAAAACGGCGATCCGCAGGACCGACGCGCATCCAGACGCCTGCTGGCGCTGACGATGGCGCTTGAGGAGCGTGGGGTGAGTCTGAGCACACAGGCCGCTCTGCAATACCATGCAGGGGTGGCCGCACGGCTCTCGAAAAAGCCGCGGCATGATCAGCAACGGGGGAGCGACGAATGAACAAGCAGGTGGCAGTGCTCGGAGGCGGATGCTTTTGGTGCCTGGAGGCAGTATTCCTGGACCTCGATGGCGTGCTGGCGGTCGAATCCGGCTATGCCGGCGGTAACACCCGCGATCCGACCTATGAGGAGGTTTGCTCCGGCGAGACCGGTCATGCCGAAGTGGTGCGCGTGGAGTTCGATGCGGACCAGATTTCTTTTCATGATCTGCTCGGGGTGTTCTTCTCGACTCATGACCCGACGACGCTGAACCGGCAAGGCAACGATATCGGGACGCAGTATCGCTCGGTAATTTATTACGTGGACGAGGCCCAGCGCGCCGAGGCAGCCAGCATGATCGACGCGCTGACCGCAAAACGGGTGTTTGATCGTCCGGTGGTCACCGAGCTCTCCGCCTTGCCCGACTACTACGCCGCCGAGGACTATCACCAGCGCTTTTTCGAGCGCAATCCGTTCCAGGGTTACTGCATGGCGGTGGTCGGGCCGAAGGTGGCCAAGTTCCGCAAGCAGTTCGCGTCACGGCTGAAAAAACGCGCCTGACCCGCGGCTGCGTTTTGTTGCCATCTTGGCGGATTCCGGCGTCGCCCCGATATCCATGAAATCGCCGTTCGCGTCGTCCAGGCGTCGCGGCGGTACCATGGAATCGTGCGGATGAACCTTGCAGCGCAGTTCCCGACAGGGCGGCACTCCACCGAGTGGCGTGGGCGGGCGATTGCGTCGGTGCTCTCGTTGGCTTTGGCCTCGTTGCTACTGCACGCGGTGGTCCTTGCCTGGGTGGACGGCACGCTGGCCACGATTGGGGATGGGCCGCCTGCGTCGACGGTCACGGTCTCGTTGATCGTGCCAGCGACGCTGCCTGATCCACCGCCCGCTCCGAAGAAGATCGTGCCGGTGGCCAAGGCGCCCCTAGTCAACAAGCAGCCAATGCCCAAACCGGTTGCGCGCAAGCCAGCTGCGCCCAAGCCCGTCGCCAGCGGACCGCCTGCGCCGGGCGCCATCAGCGCTTCGCCGGCAGGCGTCTCAGCGATTTCTGCGGAACCGATGGTGCCGGTGTCACCAGATGCGTTCGGTGCCCCGCTTGCTGATGAGCCGGGCCAGCAAGCTGTGGCACCGCCGACGGCCGAGCCGCAACCAGATCCTGCATCGAGACAGCCATCCTCGCGAACGGCTGAGCCGGAACCCGCGCAAGCAGCGGCGCCAGCTGCGCCGTCGCCGCTCCCTGCACCGCCGCCGCTGCCTGCACCGCCGCAAGGCAAGTGGCGCTTCGGTGTCTATTACGGCAACTACACCGAGGGCCATGAAGTCGCGACGCTTGACTACTCGATCCAGTTGCAGGGCGAGCGCTACCGGCTCGCGACCGAGGGGCGGGCGAGCGGACTGACCGCGCTGTTCTACTCGGGGGTGCTGACCCAGACCAGCGAGGGGCGGATCACCACCACCGGCCTGGCGCCGGAGCGATATACCGAAAAGCGCGGCAAGCGACCGGAGCGCTCACTGCGCGTGGATCGCGACGCGGGGCAGGTGCTGTTCACCGGCAAGAACCCCGAGCCGATCGTCGAGGGCGCGCAGGACCGGCTGTCGGTGCTGGTGCAACTCGGACTGCTTGCGCGCGCGCATCCAGAGCGGTTTGCACCGCAGGCGGTGATCAAGCTGCCGGAGCTGTCTGTGGGTGATCTGGCGATGACCAGTTACACGGTGCATGGAGTGACGACGCTGCCAGCCCAAAACGGAACGATTCGCGCGTTGCACCTGGAACGCACCGCGCCGCGCAAGGATGGCGACAACCGGGTCGAGATCTGGCTCGGGTACGATCTGCACCTGATCCCGGTTCGCATTCGCATCACCGACGTCGGAGGGCGGGTGTTGGACCAGATGCTCTCGGCTGACTGATCCGGAACCCTGAACGATGAAAATTGCGATTCTCCCCGTCACCCCGTTTGCGCAAAACTGCACGCTGATGGTCTGCGAGCAGTCCGGCAAGGTAGCGGCCTTCGATCCAGGCGGGGACCTGGACCATATCGACAGCGTTCTCGCCAAGACCGGCGCGCAGCTCGAGAAGGTGTTCCTCACGCATGGTCACATCGATCATTGCGGACAGGCCGGCGAGTTTGCGAAGCGCCACGGCGTACCGCTCGAAGGGCCGCAGATCGAGGACAAGTTCTGGATCGATCAGTTGCCCGAGCAGGGCAAGCGCTTCGGGTTTCCGTCGCTCGATGCGTTCACGCCGGATCGCTGGCTGACCGATGGCGATCAGGTCAGCTTCGGCGCGATCACGCTTGACGTGATTCACACCCCCGGCCACACGCCGGGCCATGTGGTGTTCTTTCATGCTTCCGAGCGGCTCGCGATCGTTGGCGACGTGCTGTTTCAGGGCTCGATCGGACGCACCGACTTTCCGCGCGGCGACCACGCCACGCTGATCGCATCGATCACCGAAAAGCTCTGGCCGCTGGGTGAGGATGTAGCCTTTGTCCCCGGGCACGGGCCGATGTCCACCTTCGGTCAGGAACGCCAGACCAATGCGTATGTGGCCGATTCGGTGTTAAAGCGCTGACGCTGCGCCGCGAGCGGGCTGCGTCAGGACTTCTTGCCGCTGCCCCAGGAGTCCTTCAGGGACACCGCCCGGTTGAAGACTGGCTGGCCGGGGTTTGAGTCACGTCGGTCGGCCACGAAGTAGCCGTGGCGCTCGAACTGAAAACGCTCTTCGGCTTGCGCATCGCGCAGGCCCGGCTCGAGCATGGCCTGGATCACCCGACGTGAGTCAGGGTTCAGCGCCTGCTTCGGATCGCGTCCGCCGGCGTCCGGAGTTGCTTCCTTGAACAGCCGGTCGTACAGCCGAACTTCGGCGGCAAGGGCGTGCGCGGCGCTCACCCAGTGAATGTTGCCCTTGACCTTGTAGTTGTCCGCGCCCGGTGTGCCGGAGCGGGAATCCGGCATTACTTCGGCGGTGACCGCGACCACCTTGCCTTGCGCGTCTTTTTCGCATCCGGTGCAGCGGATCACATACCCATAGCGCAGTCGCACCATATTGCCCGGGAACAGCCGGAAAAATCCCTTGGGCGGCTGCTCGGCGAAGTCTTCGCGTTCAATCCACAGTTCGCCTGAGATCGGAAAGCGGCGCACCCCGAGTTCCGGGTGTTGCGGATGCACCGGGGCACTGCAGTCTTCAACCGGCGTGTCGGGCCAGTTCGTGATGACGAGCTTGAGCGGATCGAGCACCGCGATTGCGCGCGAGGCTCGTGCCTCGAGATCATCGCGCAGCGACTGCTCGAGCACACCCATGTCGATCCAGGAATCTGCCTTGGACACGCCGATCCTGTCGCAGAACAGCCGAATGGATTCCGGCGTGTAGCCGCGCCTGCGCAGCCCGACGATCGTCGTCATGCGTGGATCGTCCCAGCCGTCGACCAGGCCCAGTTGGACCAGCTCTTGCAGCCGGCGCTTGCTGGTGATCGTGTAGGTGAGATTCAGTCGTGCGAACTCGATCTGCTGAGGCAACGGGCGTGCGAACACGCCAGCGTCGGCCAGTCGTCCGAGGAGCCAGTCATAGAGCGGGCGGTGATCCTCGAACTCCAGCGTGCAGATCGAATGCGTGATGTTCTCGAGCGCATCGGAGATCGGATGCGCATAGTCGTACAGCGGATAGATGCACCAGGCGTTACCGGTACGGTGATGCTCGGCGAAGCGGATCCGGTAGAGCACCGGGTCGCGCAGGTTCATGTTTGGCGAGGCCATGTCGATGCGGGCGCGCAGCACATGCGAGCCTTCGGCATGCTTGCCAGCGCGCATCTCGCGCAACAGCGCGAGGCTTTCGGCGGCCGGCCGGTCTCGGAACGGCGAATTGCGGCCAGGTTCGGTCAGCGTGCCGCGGCCGGCGCGGATCGCGTCGGCGTCCTGCGAATCCACATAGGCATCGCCGGCCTGAACCAGGGTTTCGGCGAACTGATAGAGCCACTCGAAGTAGTCGCTGGCGTAGTAGAGGTTTTGCTCGGCGCCAAGCGTCCAGTCGAAGCCGAGCCACTGCACGGCCTCCAGGATGCTGTCGACATATTCCTGGTCTTCCTTGACCGGGTTGGTATCGTCGAAGCGCATGTGGCAGGCGCCACCATAGTCGCGCGCCAGACCGAAGTTCAGGCAGATCGACTTGGCGTGGCCGATATGCAGATAGCCATTGGGCTCGGGCGGGAATCGGGTGCGGATTCGGGCTGGATCGGGAGCGCCAGCCTGGTGATCGGCAGCAAGCCCGGGCTTGCCGGCCCAGCGGCGGGACGCATGTCTACCCGCTGCGAGGTCGGAGTCGACGATCGTGCGGATGAAATTGGAGACTGGGGCGGCGGAGGCAGAAGGGGAACTCATCGATCGGATGCCAGAGTCGGAGGCCCCGCGTCGCGGATGCGGTTCGCGCGGGCGCAATCGGTCATTTTAGCCGACGCGCCCGACGACACGCCTTGAACAGCAGATCAGATGCCGAGCAGGTCGACCTCAAACAGCAACGTGGCGTTTGGCGGAATGACACCGCCGGCACCACGCGCGCCGTAGCCGAGTTCCGGCGGAATGATCAGCTTGCGGGTGCCACCGACGCGCATGCCGGCAACGCCTTCGTCCCAGCCCTGGATGACGTGACCAGCTCCGAGCGGGAAGACGAACGGATCGCCACGATCCTTGCTCGAATCGAACTTGGCGCCAAGCTTGCCGTCCTGGTAAAGCCAGCCGGTGTAGTGCACGCGCACATTCCTGCCGGCACTGGCCTCGTCGCCGTCACCCACGGTGACGTCTTCGATGATCAGTCCCGAGGGGAGTGTCTGTTGGGTCATGAGAGAACCTCCTTGATGGGATGTCTGGGGGCGCGCCTGGCTGGACGCGGCGAGCAGCGCACGGATTGATTCTATGCGCTTGCGGTTCGTGCCGAAGTCCAGGCGACCGAGCCGCGACGCGGAGCGGACGTGAATGACGCGGGCACTTTCGTCGAGCCGGAACTCGACATCATCGACGAAGCCTAACACCGGGGTCGTGAATTCCGCGTACAGGTAGTCCGGTTTTTGCTCGATGATCTGCGCGCCCGGGTAGCCTGCGACGATGCGTCGCAAGGCATCGAAGGCAGCCCGGGGCTGCGAGCCGGCGTCGAGCGGATCGATCCGATGATAAGCAGTGTCAGCCAGGCTGGACACCGCATTTTGCCGGTCGGTGCGCACCGGTTTGAGCTGGCCGTCCGCGCTTGCGAGACTCTCGAGCGGCCGTTTACCCGATAGCAGACCCATGCGTCCTCCTGCATAGATAATCAGTGAGGTCACGATAATCGCGCCGGCCAGGATGCGAGCCAGCCGGCGCACTCGAACCGGTTTGAACATTGGTGTACAGAGCTCAGCTCACGCCTTAGCGCTTGCGACGCAGCCGGCGGATCAGCGCCGAGGTGTCGTTGCGGTTGCCGCCCATCGCCTGTACATCGCTGTAGAACTGGTCAACCAGCGCCGCGACCGGCAGCGCAGCGTCGATGCGACGCGCCTCGTCAAGGCACAGTCCCAGGTCTTTGCGCATCCAGTCGACCGCAAAGCCGAAGTCGAACTTGTCCTCGATCATCGTCGTGCCGCGATTGTCCATCTGCCAGGACTGCGCAGCGCCCTTGCCGATGACCTCGAGCACCAGCTTCATGTCGAGACCGGCCTGCAAGCCAAAGTTCACGCCCTCGGACAGGCCTTGCACCACGCCAGCGATGCAGATCTGGTTGACCATCTTGGCCAGTTGACCGGCGCCGGCTGCGCCAACCAGCGTGAACGCACGCGCAAACGCCATGCCGACCGGCTGGACCCGATCAAATGCAGCGCGATCGCCTCCGCACATCACGGTCAGCAGGCCGTTGACAGCACCGGCCTGGCCACCCGAGACCGGAGCGTCGATGAAGGCCAGCCCCTTGTTCTTGGCAGTTTCGTACAGTTCGCGAGCGATATTCGCCGATGCGGTGGTGTGATCGACGAACACGCTGCCAGCCTTCATGCCTGCGAGGGCGCCGTGCTCACCGAGCACAACCGAGCGCAAATCATCATCGTTGCCGACGCAGCAGAACACGATGTCGGCGTCCTGAGCCGCCTGACGCGGCGTCGGCGCCGAGCGGCCGCCGTACTCCGCGGCCCACTGATCAGCCTTGGCAGCGGTGCGGTTGTAGACGGTGACATCATGACCGGCACGTTTCAGGTGTCCGGCCATCGGATAGCCCATCACGCCCAGGCCGAGGAAAGCCACCTTGTGCGGCGTGATCTTGTCGTAGGTTTTGTCGCTCATTGTTGGTTTGCTCCAAAAAAACGGGTTGGCCGGCACGAATGTCGCGCGCCGGCCGCTGCACGAATGATAGACCCCCGGCCAGCCCGCGTGCCGCCCGGGTGATGCGAAGAGCTGTCGCTCAGACTCAGAATCCGACTGCGCAGCCGTCCCGCCGGCTGTCGCTGGCCGCGACATAGCCATCACGCAGATCGTCACTTTGGCGCC
>Ga0222714_10002717_pt1 | contig 18512 bp, 31 predicted proteins | sample C33_3DmetaG_FD_165048 | JGI IMG/M metagenome (GOLD analysis project Ga0222714, IMG submission 165048) | Estuarine water microbial communities from San Francisco Bay, California, United States - C33_3D | ecosystem: Environmental > Aquatic > Marine > Unclassified | place: USA: California...
GAACTGCAAGCGGAAACAATCAAAGCCAAACTTGAAACAATTAAAAGATTTTTCATCATAGTGTTCCTTTCACCTTTTTATCAATATTGACATAACGATATAATATTCGTTTTTCTTTCACATCAAGTGTTCGAATAAAACTATGAAATTCTTCACTTGAATATTTTTTCTTTAAATCATAAAAGTTTTTAGTGAATACGAAAACCAATAGGTCTTTAGATTGAACTTCACCTTTTGGCAATCTGGCAACCAATTTAAAACCATTCTTCGTTTCAACTTTATATTTTTCTCCAGTTCGATGCACAGAACCAGAAAAAATTGGATAATATTTGTCTTGATATAAATTAAAAACCGACACAAAACCTTGTTGACTTGATATAAAAGAAAAGTCTATGGCATCACCATCATAATAATTTAAATTACCATAGACTTCGAAAACGATATTGTTTTTTACACTTTCAATTTCAGCATCAAGAACAACAACACACGTATTATAACCAGTATTGGATTCAATAAACTCTTTTTTACTTAAAATCTTTTTTATAACGCCTTGTTGTTCAACGAAAGTATCAACATCAATTTTACAATCTTTTTGGCCTCGACAATTTTCTCTAGTGTAATACTCAATGTTTTCTCCAAAATAATTCGACAAAAGGTCTTGTTTTGCTTTATCATAAGCATATTCACAAGCAACCATTTGTGAGGTTTCTGGACCAAAATTTCTTTCACCGATACCATATGAAATATCGGCAAAAGAAATCGATGGAACAAGTAAACTAGTTAATAATAATTTCTTCATTATTGAAAATATCTGACCAACGTTTTAGTTTTTCTTTTTTCATGGAAGAAGCGATTGAAACCATAGACCAATCGATGATGTTATTTTCATCCATTAATTGGAACATACACATCAAATCACCAATTTCTTCTTCAAGCCTTTGTTTATTCGTTTTGTCATTATGAATTGCATCAATACCAAAACGAAAAACTTTTGAAATAGCTTGAGTGACTTCTGCACATTCTTCTTGTGCGATCATCATAATTTCTTTTTGTGAATTATTCATCTAAAAATTTCAATAAAGAATTTGAAAGTAGAGCAATTTGTTCAGATGTTAAAAAATATTCATATGTTGATTTCATTTCGATATCTCCATCACGCTTTATACCGCAAACAAATTGCATATGATATAAATCATCAATGACACAATCTTTAGCCGACACCTCTAAACTATATGCCGGTGTGTCAATAATTTTTTGTGTCATTTCCTTTTTCATTATTCCACCCGTTCAAGATCAATGTTGATACCCAAACTTTCGATTTCATCATCAAAAATTTCTTCGACATCCTCTGAGATAACTTCTTGCACCTTACTGCTTTTCAAGTCAGCAAGTTTTTTAACTTTTTTCTGACTTGTGGTAGCAGCAGGTGCAACCGGCGTGTTCTTGGTCTTTTTGCTTCGCACAATTTTTTGCGACTGACCAGGAACAAAATTGGTAACATCAATACCTTCTGATTCCATATATTTTTTCACTTCGCCAATATTGACGAGTTGATACGCTGTAACTTTACGACCGTCTTTGATCGATTTAACAGCGCCTTTAGTAAAATTCTTAATATGCCAAATATATGTAGAGATTCGATACATGTGAATTTCATCACCCAAAGTTGCTTCGATTTCCTCCAGTGTCACTTGTTTACCACTAATCATAATGGTGAGTAATTTTTCGAAAGGTTTTAGTTTTTTAGCCATGTTTGAAATTTCCTTTTCAAGATTTAATTTAGATTCTATTATAACAAAAAAGTTTTTGTTTGGCAAGCCATTTAACGTAAATATACGGCAAATGTCAAAGCGTCTTCTTTAAGGCAACCTCCCTGACAGGCAAGTGGAGATCGTCCATATTTTGCCGGTCGAGGACCACGAAACTTGAATCGCACAGGTTGCCCTAAAATTTTGCGAATCAATTTCCTGGTTTCTGGTGTATATTTGAAAATTGGGATTCCTTTATACACAGACGAAAAACCAGGAGACTTAAAATCATTCAAATTCAAAACTTGGTTCATTCTGTTACCTCATCATAACAAAAGGAATGAAATTCATCCCATGAACCTTCAAAAATCACTTCGTTGGGATTCTTAACGACAATAAAATCTTCATAAACGTGGTATTCATATTCTTGACCGCAATCGGTAGAAGAAATAGGATAAATGTAAATTCCACCAGAACCTTTTTTGAAATTCGCTACGATTTGTGCAGCAAGGTCACCCATACCATTAAAGAATAATTGATCTTCTCCAATAGGAATGCCGTTGACCATTTCACCAGAAATCAAAAGTTCGGCCAATTCTGTTCCATGTCCAGAAATATATCCATCAAATTGGCGATACATGTTCAGAATAGGTTCAGAATTTTTACCACCATCATAAACAAAAGTTAAGCTACGAGTTCCCATTTTAAGCAGCCTCCATCATAAAAACTGGAAATTTCACAAAGCCAGAGGTATCTTTTTTAGCTTTACCTTTGGCATACAAACCGACCACAACACCTTTTGGATCAAGGAAACGCAAATCGGAATCATCACCATTAAAAACTGGTAGTCCCATATATGATTCAGGCATTGGTTCTGTTTTCTTAATACCAAATACCGTAGCGATATTATAACCTTGAACAATTGCTTTTGCTACATCAGCGTCATTACCATCAGCAGCAGAAAACGTTAGAGAATAATTAGAAATGTTTTTAATTTTACGGCCAAGAATCTTGGTGTAATCATAAAAAGTTATTTCAGGAAAAGCATCAAAAATATTACGGAATAATTGACCATTTCGAACAACCTCATATTTTTCCCATGCCAGATCGCTGGTACCATTTAAACGAATTACAGGGATCAATTGTTTTTTAGTGGATTGTTTAATTGCTAATTCAATATCTTTAACTAGCGATAACATGAATTCAATACGATTCTCAAAAAACATTTTTGTTTTACGAATTCGTGCTTGTTGAATTACATTGGTCGTTTCGCCTTTTTTGAACATACCGCCACGACCAGCGAGGTTCAAACAAGCATCGGTGCAGCCAGCGGTTCGCTTGGCGCAGGTTTCATAACCAGATAAATTGGCTGGTGCCAAATGTAAGATGTAAGTATTAAAACCTTGTTTCATGCCTTTTAATACTTTTGGGTTACCGGTTGACAGCAGTTTCATAATCTTGTTTCCTTCTCAACTCTCTATGGAAGGATTATATCAAATCCACAGAAAAAGGCAAGCATTTTTTGGCAATGTTGTAAAAATACAACCATCAAAAAGTAATACTTTAGTATTACCTCCGCATTGCAGCCTGATCTCGAGCTTCTTCATCAGAGAAAATTGGAACAGCATTAGATTTATGTAAGGTGCCAATTCCTTTCATAGCGGTACCAGTGTAAACTTTACCTTGAATTGGTTTGGTGCAAGGTGCACCTGAAAAAGGTAAACTGGGTATTTTTTCAGTTTCACGCTGGTAAGTCCGTTGTGTCAAAACAGGAGAAACAACAAAATCATAATTAAATGAACGTTTGATTGCTCGTTGTTCTTTTAACAATTCTTGCTGTTTAGCTCTTTGTTTTTTGGACTTTTTTGAACGCTGGTGTGTATATACAATCATAATTAACAAACGGGTTCTTGAACTTCAATTTGAGAAATTAACCTGTCTTGAATTGCAAAGGTTAATTTATCACAAATCAATTCACCTTTAGAAAATGGTGCAATTAGTTCACACACTTTTTGCAAATCATCATTATCCATAGTCAATAAACTATTCACCACAGAGGTGATTATCATATCATTCAACGACATAGGGGTCACTCCATTTTCCAATATTTACATCAACATAATAAGCGGTGTCAAAATAATCAATTTGAGCATCACTATTATCATACCAACTTCCTGCCTTTTTCATAGCAGAGAAAACTTCCAATAAAAATGATCTTACTTTACCAGAAAAATGATTCTGAAACCAGTAAGGATTTACATCCAGTGTTTTGTGTTTACGAATATAATCAATCTGATCTTGTGACATTTTACCGGCATGAGGCAAAGCAGCATCAGTAGCCAAGTAATTTTCAATAAAATCAAGCTTGCCAGATTTTACATTTAACACAATGGTCGAATGATTACGAACAGCAAAAGTGCCTTTGACGCCATATTTTTTCAAAATGGGTTTAACAGAAGCAACAATTTTCTTTTTGGTTTCCTGATTCATATAAGCCATGATTACATACTCCAGTAAGTTTCAGAGGAAGGTGAGCAATAATACGGTGTATCATAACGCTCTTGGAATTCTTTTGAACCGTATCCAATATCCAAGGTCTTACGAGTCACAAAGGTTTCGAAAACTTCAACAATGAAACCTTGTTTGCGTTTTTGTTTAGCAACCTTTTCGATATAATCTTTGGTTGACGGTGCAAAATCTTGTTTTGCATACAGACGGCGACCTTCCTTAGTGCGGCGGTCGGTCTTGTAAATTTCGAGGGTGTATTCTTTCAAATCAGACATTTTGTTTACTTTCTCACTCAACATGGAATTATTATATCAAATCCGGCAAAAATGGCAAGCGGTTGTGTGATTGTTGTAAAAATACAACTTAATACTTTTGTATTACTTTTAATTTGGATTATAAATTACATTAATCACCATCCTACAATCATACCTATTTGGTATATTTCCACTATGTAGAATATTGGAAGGGAATTTAACAATTCTTCCTTTTTTTGGTGTAATTCTTGTTTTTTTCCACCAAAATTTTGGTTTATAATTACAATAGGTTCTGTCATTATAAATGATTGTATCACCATCGGAATCGTTTATATAATAAATCATTGATTCAAATTCGTCATTAATCACATCAATATGTGGTGTAATAACTTGTTTTTTTCCACTGGGTAAATTGAGATTTATTTTTGCTCGAAGTATATTGTATTTTTCGAGGTTTAAATTTTTTATTATGAAAGCTGAATAATCACTTACAGATTCCCCATTTACAATAAGATGATGCACAAATTGTTTTTTATTGGGTTTATACCAACGGTCTTTTTCATTCATTAAATCATAATTTATTGTATTAGTCCAAACCCAATCGAAACCATCACTATTTACAATTTTGTAAATGATGTTTTGTTTATGTAAAGGAATAAAATTGTCAATCACTTCAATCATCTATAATTGTTCCGTTACCTTTTTAATATGTTTACATTTTGCGTAATATTTAAATCCAGTGCAATTACAAGAATAATGTTCATTATTTTTAGTAACAATATAAAAATTGTCACTTGAACCTTTAACTTTAAATTTTCTAATATTATTTAATTCACCACTAATTAATTTAATTTGAATTACTTTATTAATGTTTATAATTGAAATTGGGTATTCTTTATTTCCAGTATCCAAAGAAAAAGAATTGCCATCCACCCATTTGGCGTTTTTAATTACTTTACCTTTTCTAGTAGTAAATTGAAAAGGCTCTTTTTCGTAGGTGTAATAATATATGTTAGGATATCGAGTAGTTACCTCGATTTCGGAACCAATTGACGGAATTTTTATCATTCCAGAATTTTCTCACAATTCTAGAATGATGGCAAGCCGTCTATCAAATATTGTTGTTTTAAAACAACAATTATCCTTTTAATAATGTAACTTCATTCTCTTCACGGATATCTTCTTCGAATTCCTGCATCTTCAATTTGGCCAATTCATCCTCTAGGAGTTCTTTCTCTTTCACTCCTAAATTTATGGACCTTTCAAGTTCAGAAATTCGCCTACGTATTTGTTCCAAATAACTAGACATTTTATCTCCAATTAACCGTAAGCCTTTTGTTCTTCTTTTCGAAGCCTGTAAAAAGATTTATCGTGGTGTTTTCGTTTATTATTTTTCTCAAAATAATCATCGTTATCATTTTTTTTGTGTTTGGTCTTCACGACCTTCTCAAATTTTTTACCGCCGCTTTGCATTTTCTTTTTTAAAAACCTCCTTAGTTAAAAAATTGCATCGACAACACCAAGTTCTATCAACTCATCTACTTTAAACCAAACATCACTTGGTGGCAAAAGTTTGGATTTAATTGTCCTAGTGTCCAAATCGGTACACTCTTTGAGTAGATCAATCATTCTTTGGTTACACATTTCTATTTCTCTCACCATTGCTTTTTGTTCGTGATATTTACCACTAATATCTCCAGCAAACTGGTGTGACATAATACTTGTAGTTTCGGCCATAAATCTCATACCTTTTGTTCCAGAAGCAAAAACTAAAAAAGCAGCTGAAGCAACAGAACCAATACCTATAGTTCTTATATCTCTTTTGGATTTTTTCATCACTTCTATGATGGCGAAAGCATCTTGCAAACTGCCACCGTCGGAATTGATGTAAATAGTGATGGGTGTATTTTTGTTGTTGGTGTTTTCAAAGATGATCCATCGTATAATTTTTGAGGCGGTATCTTCATTAATCTCACCAATCAGGAAATTGGTGCTAATATCAAGCAAACCATTATCAATCTTTTCTTCAACCGAAATCATATCATCGGTTTTCATGTTGTAATTTCTTTCTTTCCCAATCATATGCAGTCCGAATTATATTTTCTATATTGTGTTTAGTTTCAAAATTTATTTTAGTTTTAGCGCTTTCAACATCAGCAACAAGTGATGCTGGGTCGCCAGTTCTATTAGATGTGATATTATATTTTATTTCTAAATTTAAGTTATCTTTTATTTTATTTACAATTTCGAGCACAGAATGACCTTGTCCAGAACCTATGTTAAAAGTTCCACTTTCAATTTCACCTGATAAAACCATTTCCGCACCTTTTATGTGTACATCACAAACATCATCAACATGCACAAAATCTCTGACACAAGTTCCATCAATAGTATTATAATTAGAACCGTAAATCGTAAAATTATTTATGTTTCTGAATATTCTTGGGATCAAGTGTGTTTCCGGTTCATGGTTTTCTCCAAATTCACCATCAGAGTCGGCACCAGCCAAATTGAAATATCTAAAAATAATGTGTTTGACTTTAGAGCATTTTATCGCCAATTCAGCAGAATACTTGCTTGCTGAATACGGGTTATTCATTGGATTTACCGAGTCAGATTCCTTTATTGGTTTATCAGATGTTGCATAAATCCCAGCGGTCGATGAATATACGATACAGTTCACACCATACTTTTCCATTTTATTAAGAACATTTACCGTTCCATTGACGTTGGTTTCAAAAAATAAATTTGGGTATTTTGTAGATTCTTCAACTTCAATTTTACCAGCTAGGTGAAAAACCACATCGATTTTTATTTTCTTAAAAATCAAGTCTAGATTTTTTAGATCACGTATATCACATTCTACAAATAAATCCAAATATTTGTTTTTCGTTCGTTTGATATCCAGTCCAACTATTTTCCATCCTTCATTTTTCAACTTCTTGGTCAAGTGTGTTCCGAGATAACCAGAAACTCCAGTAATCAATGCAGTTTTCATAATACAATACTGATTCCAGGACCAACTTCTTCTACACGTTCTGTTCTATTTTTTTCCAACCAGGGAAAATTATTACCATATTTTTGAATATTAATTTGATTACCGTTATCAAAAAATTCTTTATTGACAGAATTTGGATTTGAATCCAACCTATAACACAAAGAATGTTCGTTTGTGCAATCAAATTTCTTAAAGTTTGTTTTTAACGCATTGAAAAATTGTCTATCGGCTCCCCATTGACCGTACCAAGCATGACCAATCCGAATAGCAACATCACGGCGTACGGCAAAACTAGATGTATCAATGTGAAATACTTTGTCATTAAAATATACAGGCCATTTACCAAGACTTTCGCAATTGTCTTCACAGACATAGTTACCTCCCTTATCATAAATTTTACGTAGTGAATATACCCACTCATTACCCTCTTGTAACTTAGAAACCAACCCCTCAATGTGATTAGGTTCATAAAAATTATCCTCATCAAGGTAACATATAACATCAGCATTAACGAGAAAGGAACAAGAAGCATATACCCGATGGCCGTACCAACCTTTACCAACATTGTCTTCAAGTATGACGAATTTTGTTTTTGATGCACCTTCACAGGTGTCAAAGACTTTGTTTCGATGTTCATAACCATCAATAAAAATATAGTGAGTTAAATTCTCATAAGTTTGTTTTTGAACCGATTCTATACATTTTTCCAAATATTCTGAACCAATCGTTGGTGTTACAACAGCAACTTTCATGCGTATGTATCTACTTTCTGTCCTAGTTGATTATTTAATTCTCGAGCTCGATTGATTCTTTCAATCGATTCTTTTTTTCTGGCAACTTCTTGATATCGTAATTCATCCCGTCGGCGATCATTAACCATTTCCATCAAGTAACGTTGTCTGTTAATATGGTATTCAGTCGTGATTGTATTGGATTCTATTTTCACAAGTTTCTTTCTATATCCTCTTCATTACATTTTTCGCCATATTGTATTTCAACAATCTTGCAAGGCTCTTCAAATGGGTTTGTCAATTGGTGCCATTCTTTTACAAATATATCCAACCTATCATGTTTCTTTAATGTTTGTGGTGGCAATGCATACCCACCACTTAAAGAACCCAACACGACACATTGACCAGATGATACAATCCAAAATTCATTTCGTTTAAAGTGTCTTTGCATTGAAAGTTTTTGTCCTGGTTCCACAGTCAATTCTTTAACTTTCATACCTTCAACTTCATGTAAAACCCTATAATAACCCCATGTTCGTTCTGTCTTTGGTGCTTTCCATTCTTGCAAAATCCAACTAGAGGAATTTGATTTATTTTCACCACCAACACCGAAAGCAAACACAATTCCAGGTACATCCATCTCTGGAATATTCTTAGAATTCCTGTCACCACCATTTGCGAATATGATAGTTTCTTTTGGGTATAACTGTTTTACATTTTTAATAGCTTCACTAGAACTATTATCACTATCATCAAAAAGAACAATGCCGTCAACCATAGATAAATTTTCTATGATACGAACACGTTCAGTTATGGGCATAAACTCTTTACCCTTTTTTCTACGTAACCAGTCATCACTATTCAATCCAACGATGAGTTTATCACCCATACTTCGAGCAGATTTGAAATAATCAATATGACCGCTATGCAGCGGATCAAACCCACCGGTTACTAAAACTATTTTCATTTATGCTTCAAACGGCAAATCTGGGAAAACCTCTTTAACCAACTTCTTGGTTAAAAATTTAACCTTCAAGTCTTTCTTAAGCATCCTAACATAAAAATCAGCTTCACCAGCATGTAATGATTCCAACAGAATAGTCAATAACTGTTTTTGTTTTAATGATGTTAAAGTTGTGGCTCTTCTTGGATGACCAACGATAAACCTATAAGTCCTATCGATTTCATTATCAATATATGTGGTGTTTAACCCAGCGGGGTCTAATGAAGGTTTGTAAGTAGGTATTTCAACATCAAATTTGATTTCTGGATTGAAAGTATAATTTAAAAATGTTTTAAACTTAATATTACCAAAACGTTTTAGAACCTCAATTTTTTCTTTTCTAGTTTCCGACTTTTCGAATTTCTCGAAAATTTCATGCATTAAATATTCCATATCTTTCCCTTTAAAATCTTCAAAACTCATCTATAACTTCCAATAAATTTTTCAATTTGTTTTGAATCATATAATTCATAAATTGATTTCTATTTTTTGGTTTAATACTATCATACGATTCCGAAATTTCATTTTTTAATCTTTCTGGAATCTTAGTTAAATCAATCAACACTTCATTTCTAGAATAATTCCGATACATATCCTCGGTGCAGAATTCCTTGGGGTCTTGATTCATCCAACCAATAATTTTTGTTTCCGTAATAGGTTTTTGGCGACCACCAGAAACGAATACATCATCAGGTGAAAGTATGTTTGGAATACCGTCACCTTTATCACCACGAATCACCAACTGTTTGAGTTGCAACAATGGTAATGGTTCTTTGATGTATTTCTTTAAGATCGGTGAAAATTGTTCAACGTTTTGATATCGTTGTAGTTGTGCAAAATCTTTATCACTTGATAGAATCATTACCTTTTGTGTGCTGGCATATTTTTGAGTCAATACAGCAATAATATCATCCGCCTCGCACGTATCAACAGAAATAACCTTATATGGTGAATTTTCCTTCAATTCATCCCTAATTTTATTCAGACAATCAAAGATTGAATTCCAGTCGTGGCCTGAGGCCTCTCTGGCTTTTTTGCGAGATGCTTTGTAGTTTGGAAAAATTTCACGGCGCCAATAATTCTTATTATCACAAGCGATAATAACTTCTGGTCCATATTTTTCTTTGAATTTTTTTACATAGGTGCGAATCACATTCAAAATCATATGTCGCACTAAATTTTCTTCCACAGGCTTTTTGGAAGAGCCGATTTGTTCCATCAGAGATGAAATAGCCACTTGGTTATAATCAAAAATAATCATGTTGTTTAGAATTTAAATTTACATATTGTATATATGCAATTTTATTTTATTGTTCGTAGGAGTATTGTATCAGAGTTTATTCTACCTGTCAAGCCCGTTTCAACAGATTTTATGGTTTCCAAGGCAGTTCTAAGATAAACTTTGCCTCCCTTTAAAACTTCAGGCAAAGTTACCTGTGGTTTTCTTAAAGTTTTTTGTACCGACTTCTTCTCATTAAAATTGGTAATTGCCGAGCCTTTAACCGAAAACCCACCAGCATCTTCGGCATGATACACTCCAAGTTTTCGATTTTTCGTATTATACACCCATAGTTGTAATGTGCCAATTATATCCTTTGGTTGTATAGAAGTCAAGCCCAAGTCTTTGAATTCTTGGCAATAATTGATTTTGGCAACTAACTGTTCTGGAGTTTTTTCTTTACGTTTTCTCGGTTTTCTCGTTTTAACTGATTCTCCAGATATTTGATTCATATCCAAAATCACCTGATCAAAAAACGACACACACTTCTTCAATTGTGGTTTTGTGAAATTTGAATAACCCTCTTTCAATTCCTTGTCATCAGTTGTCAAAACTTCATCATATTCATTTCTGTGATATTTTGCCCACTCAATGATATGTTTAGCATTTACCGTTTTCATTTGGAATGTGTGTAAAACGGAATAAGGTGAAACACTATTGTTGAACTTTGATATTGTCAAAGTATCAAATAAACCTTCAAGTTCACCAATACACTCGTCGGATTTTTCTTTTATACGTTCCTGTATATTTGGTGTTTTTTTCTTTTCCGTTGTATCTTCAACTACTTCAACTTTCTCACTATATTCTTTTTTAATCTTTTCAATTTCATCATCCAACCACTTTTGTTTCGATTCGGAAAGTACAGCTCCACGCATAACTATTCTGCAAACAAAACCAAAGGTCGAACCCTTAAGCTTGAGAACTGAAGATGACGATGAAATGTTAAATTTGTGTTTTTTCTTCAAATAATCACAAACATATTTTATGGAATCCTTCAATTTTTTATTATTTGAATACCAAGTCAATACCTTTGACAAATCACTTTCGGCAATCTCACCATCAAAAGACGGTTCTTTGCCCGAAAAGTATTCGTTTGCATCCAAGATTCTACCCATATTTTTTAACTCCGAAACCTTTATATATTACCTTTCAACACGATTATATCATAAATACTAAGGTAAAGGCAACTTCTGCCGTTTTTTTATAAGTTTTATAAGGATTAAAGATAAAATGAAGAAAACCATTTTGGTTGTTTTCTTCGCAATGTTTTCACAATTAAGCTCAGCGCAAGTCACAAATGATGCTGATGGACTCTATGATTCGACCACTTTAGTGGACACCAACAACAACAGTACCAGCACCAGCACAGTCAACAGTACCAGCACAAACACAAACACAAACAACAACGTCAACACCACGACTGTTGACAGCACCAACACGAATACAAATATTAACACCAGTACCAGCACTAGTGATAATACCAACACTAACTACAATGTTAATAGTGGTGAACAGACCATAAACAATGTTAATACAAATACAAGTACAAGTACCAACACGAATAATAACAATAATGTAAACACGAACACTTCTACAAACACCAACACCAACACCAACATCAATACAAATACTAGTACCTCTGATAATACTAACACTAATATCAATACGAATACCAGCACCTCTGATAATACTAACACTAATATCAATACGAATACCAGCACCAGTACTAATACAAACACCAACAATAACAACAATGTGAATTCAAGTACCAGTACAAACACCAATCAAAACAACAATGTCAACACTAGTACCAGTAACAATACCAACACAAATGTTAACAAGAATGAAAATAGTGGTACAATGACAAATAATAATAATAACAAGATAGATCAAACTATCAAATCGCCTCCACCTAGTGCCATAGCGCCTGCTATGATGAGTGGCGGAAACAGTGATTTGTGTACTACAGGAAGTAGTGGTGCTGTGCAAACACAGATACTAGGTGTTAGTAGTGGTGGCACCATAAGAGATTTAAACTGTGAACGATTAAAAAATGCTAAAGTATTGTATGATATGGGTATGAAGGTTGCGGCTGTGGCTACATTGTGTCAAGACCGCAGAGTGTTTGATGCTATGTGGCATGCTGGCACACCATGTCCGTTTGATGGTATGATAGGTGATAAAGCAAAACAGGCTTGGGCAGCTTTCCCAGACCGCATTCCCAAACCAGAGGAACCACAAACTGATGACTTCTATAAGAAAACTGGCTTCGGCGCTCTTCTTGGCGTTCTGTTGTTCGGTTTACTCTAACGCACAGACTGTAGACACAACAGGTAATCTAATAGACAACGGTCAATGGACTGGGGTCGGTGCTTATGCGCCTGATCCTAACGACTGCTGTTCTAACCCAGCCGGAAGTCAGCCTCTATATGACACATCTTCTGACACTATTAAGTTCAGTTATGGTCAGGCCACTGTGGGACAGGTCATTGGTATTAATAATGCCTTGAGCGGTTCTGGTTTACAGATTAACGGATATATTTTTCAGTATGATGCTAAGACAACTAGCGAAAATGGAGGCGGATCAGATCCATTAACATCTTCTAGTTATCTCAAGGACGGCAGCGGAAACACTCTGCTGTCTACCAATTATCAACACGGTATACACGATTGGCAGACATTTAGTGTAACAAAGACACTGAACAATCCTTATAACATATCAGGTGGCGGTACGGTAGGTGTTGAGTTTTCTGGATACGATCAAGGTTATTGGGCAGGTCTATACGGTCCACAGATTCGCAATGTCAGCCTACGTTTAAACTATTCAGTAGGTGAAGACCCCTGCGTGACAGACCCTCTGAGTTCTACCAGTTGTCCAGGATATGCACAGGCCTACAAAGACCAACAATGTTCTATCAATCCACTATATGACACCACTTGTCCTGGATATGCAGAAGCATATTTCAATCAGCAATGTGGATATAATCCTTTGTATGACGCAGCCTGTCCAGGCAACAGTGCAGTTATTACAAGCGGTAACTTAGTACCAAAACCAGGTAGTTGGTTTAGAGAATCCAATCAGAGCTTCGCTATCAATAAGGCATTGAGCCACGGTGGCGCCGGCCTACAGGTACACGCTTTCCGTTGGGGATTCGAGACTTTTGGTCTTTGGAGTGCCGGAGATTTTAAATCCGATGTCAACATACGAGACAGCAACGGTGACAGTATCTACAGTTTTTCTACAGGTTGGCAGAACGTTGGAGGAGGTTATACTGATCGTAGTTACTACTATCAATTGCCGCAGAGCCGCAACAACCTAACCTTGGGAACATTCGAATACAACACAGAAGTAAGTGGACTCGCCGCAGTGGGCAACTTCTGGGCTCGTATGTTATACACACCTGACAGTTGCAGTCTAGACCCATTAAGCAGTCCTTTGTGTTCCAAATATCAAGAAGCATTCTTAGAACAGCAATGTGCAATTTATACACTTTACAGCGCACAGTGTCCAGGGTATGCAGAAGCATTGGCAAAAATGTTAGAAGAACAACAAGCATTGTTAGCATCCACAACATCGACTACTTCTACAGATCCTACATCTACAAACACAGGCAGCACAGGAACCACATCCTCGGCTGTAGGCAATACACAAGATCCTACCAAGACTGATGCAACTGTAACAACAGATGTTGGTGGTGTTGAACTATCTACCACAGGTGAGATTGTTGTGGCTGACTCAGTTCCTTCTACGGTCAAAGAAGCAGCCAAAGAATCAACCAAGACACCGGAAGAATCTACTAAAGAAACTAAAACTACCAGCACCACAGAAAAGAAAACAACCAAAGTTAACGCAGTAGCATTAGCCATGGCAGCAGTGAGAGAAACTGAAGCTACTGCCCGAGCCACAGCAGAAGCCGCAGTAGCACAGAGCCAAAGTGCAGCGGCTAATCCAGAAGATGGCACAGGTGCTACAGTCAACATAGGTGGTATCACATTGGCACAACTCAGAGCAGTAACTACAGCAGGCCAAGAACAGGCATCACAAGCAGCAGCGAACAGAGCCACACAACAGGCAGTGACCGCTACTAGATTATTATCCACAGATATCGAAACATCAACGTTAATGGATGATGAAAAGAAAGAAAATGCTTTAGTTACTGGTGATGTGATACAGAACACCGTAAATCAAACGATATCGATTAACTACAGTCTCTTAAACAAAAACGAAGAAGATCGATTCGAAGATAAAAATAAGAACGCAGGCACAGGATTATCTACGACTAACATATCCGCACTTCCTATTGTTACTCAAGAACCTATAACACCAACAGGACCTAGCGTAAGGCGAGGTGGATCAGTTGATGGTATGAACGGAGGAAATATGTCTGAATTATCAAAACAACCATTAGACTTTAATCAATACTTAACGGCACAAATTAAAGATGCTCAATTTTATTCCAGTAAAGACATTTACACAGGACAAAAAAATGTTGATAATGCTCGAGCGTTAAAAGGTTTAGGTACAGATAGATTACACGAACAAATGGTACAACAACAATACGGATATTAAGGAGTATTATATGTCAAACATTTTAAAAGACATCGAAGAATACATGAGATTAAAACCTGGTTGTTTATGTGGTTGTGGCACACATTGTGGTCATAGTTGTTTAACGGATGATTGTGATTGCAATGAGTGTTTATGTTATGATTGCAAAAAAGAATCAAAACAAGAACAAGAAAAAGGACAATAATGTCAAACTTAGACGAAAAGGTGGACCAACTCGAAGCTGCAGTTGATCCAAATACAGTTATTTCAATTGGAGGTTATTCATTCACACCAGCCAAACTTATGATTGCTGGTGGCATACTTTCGACCGTTTTAGGTGGTCTTTATGGTGCATTTGAAGTCTATAAGGACTACATGGACATGAAAGAAAAAATTGCCGAATATGTAACACCAGATTTATCTGAATTTAGAGAAAAGTTGTCAGTCTTAGATAAGACGATGGAATCTACAGTAAAAGAAGTGAATACCATAAAAAATAGTGTTAATGAATCGGCACAATACACACAAGATATTAAAAATGATTTGAAATCGGATATACGAAGAATTGAGAAGGTTGTAGAAAATGTAGAACGTTCTTCCAAAGAACAACAAAGGCAAGTTGATGCAGATTTAAAAACTGCTCGCACGGAAATGCGTGATTTGACTCGTAACGTAGATAATGGTCTAAGAGATGCTAGAAAAGAATTGGACAAAGGTCTTAAAGAAACCAAGTCTGAGATGGAGAAAAAACTAAAAGAGGCTTTGGATAATCCATTGGCTCAATAAAAAGGTAAAAAATGGACCCATTAACACTTATGGCTGGTGCAAGTGCTGCATTTAAAGGCGTACAAACACTTGTCAATAATGGCAGAGAAATAGAAGATGTATTTGGTCAACTAGCAAAGTGGGCCACAGCCGTTTCTGATTTACAGGAATGGTGTGGCCAACAAGAAAGAAAACCAAGCATATTCAAAAAATTATCATTTAAGGATGACACGGCTGAAGCTTTAAACACGATGGTGGTTCGTCAAAAAATTGCCAATCAAGAAAAGGAAATCAGAGAAATGTTTCAATGGTATGGACCTCCTGGTGCATACGAAGAATTCATAAAGGAGAGAAGACGAATAAAGGATAATAGAGAACGTATGATATATCAACAACAGAGAAGAAGAAAAGCTTTTTTGTATAACTTAGGTTATGGTGGATTGCTTTGTGTGCTTCTTTTTATCTTGGGTTCTTTAGTAACATTAATTATGGGTAATATCAATTAAAGAAAGGTAAAATGAATGACTGAAAATAATAAAAAAACAGTTGATGATAGTGTATATGATACACTTAAAGGTGCAGACTCAAACGGTGATGGACACATCACAAAAGAAGAATTGGAGATGCACCTAGAATTTAAACGTAGAGAACTTGAAGATCAAGATGCACAGCGTGATGCCATGCGTAAGATGACTTGGTTTGCATTATTTGGTATGTTATTGTATCCAACAACTATTATGATTACATCATTCTTGGGATTGGATAAAGCTGCAACTATTATTGGTGATATTGCACCAACTTACTTTGTTGCTATCTCAGCTTTGGTTGCGGCTTTCTTTGGAGCTAACGCCTACGCAAATAGAAAATAGAATTAATTATTCATAACATATTTCATTCTATCTGCTGCGTAACTGGCAGCAAACGCTTGAGGTTTTATCATAGGTACAACGTTACAAGTACCACGAATATATCCTATAGCTTGATTGATAACACAATTTGAACCATTCATTTCATTTGGGCTTAAATCCAGATGAACTTCAACTTGTCTATCATCCAAAACATCAGCAAGTTTTAAATACAATTCACTGACCTTATAAACCTCATTCATTAATCGTAATCTAGGTCGATTTTTATTTTGTTCAAAATCACGTTCTCTATGTATTTCTCCAAAGAGTTTGCATCCGTGTTTTCCATCAATGTGAACCACAATAGCTAAAGTGTAATCAGCATACCAAATTTTATTGACTAATATTCTTTCGGAATCACAACCAATATAAATTTTGGTTTCAGGTGACTGATTGGAAATATATTCTTTAACTTCATTAAAATCAAATGTTTTCAATTCAAAACTCCATGATATATTAACGCCAATTATTGTACGTTATTATGTATCCACTTCCAATATTCTTCAACAGACATAAGTATCTCCTTTAAAATGGAGCGGGTAGTCGGATTCGAACCGGCTTCATTAGCTTGGAAGGCTAAGTCCTCTCCCAGGAGAATACCCGCTTATTTGGCCTGACCAGAGGGATTCGAACCCCCGACCCACAGCTTAGAAGGCTGTTGCTCTATCCAACTGAGCTATGGTCAGTTATTTATTGGTGCGAGTGGAGGGATTCGAACCCTCAAGGCTTTCGCCGCAGAATTTTAAGTCCTGTGTGTATACCGTTCCACCACACTCGCAATATTCTTTGCTCTAAATGTATCTGTTTGAGAATGGCAGTTTGGACAAAGTATCCGTAAATTACTTAAAACGTGATTGCTACTATTTCCATCAATATGGTCTAGTTCACATTCGATACTTTTACCATTCCAACTGTCAATTCCACATTCTTCACATTTATTTGATTTTATCCCTTCATTAAACAATTTATGTTTAAGTTTGTATGTTTGATATTGTGGATGTTTACCTTCTAATATTTCTTCAAGTGCAATAGAACGAGTTTTCATCCATTTTTTTTCCGTTCCTTTACCACCTTGATTTGGTTCGTAACATCCTAATTTTATAGCACGCCTCTTAAATGTATTGAAATGAATTCCTATTTTAGAACTTGCTTCAGCCATAGACGAACACGATTTGGTGATAGAGATAAATTCTTGGTCTGTCATAAAAAACTCCTTTTGTTTTATTTATAAAACCTAAGAGTTTGACAGTCTGTTGTGTCTACCTATTTCACCACTCTCGCATAATCAAATTGGTGCCGGTTGAGAGAATCGAACTCCCATCAGAGGATTACAAATCCACTGTAATGCCATTATACTAAACCGGCTTTGGCTCCCCGACCAGGGTTCGAACCTGGGACCTGCGGATTAACAGTCCGTCGCTCTACCGACTGAGCTATCAGGGAACAATTTGTTTAATTATATATCAAAAAAATCTTAATGTCAATATTATTTTAAAACATTGCCATTTGGCGGAGCGTATTGGATTCGAACCAATGATACCCTTATGAGGTATGCCTTCTTAGCAGGAAGGTGCCTTCGACCACTCGGCCAACGCTCCAAATTTTATTCAATCCTCTTGTAATCCATTACTATGTGTATTGCGTTGGTTTTCCATATCTTGAAACATTCTCTGTTCTTGTGCAGTTAATTCTTTAAATGTCTTGCGAGGATTTCCGCAAGTAGGGCATTCAGGATTACCACAGTCCATGGCATGATGTTTGGCAAACCGATG
>Ga0222714_10002718_pt1 | contig 18506 bp, 13 predicted proteins | sample C33_3DmetaG_FD_165048 | JGI IMG/M metagenome (GOLD analysis project Ga0222714, IMG submission 165048) | Estuarine water microbial communities from San Francisco Bay, California, United States - C33_3D | ecosystem: Environmental > Aquatic > Marine > Unclassified | place: USA: California...
GTACCAGGAAGAGGGCGGCTCCGGAGATTTTCGCCTGCTGCGCGTCCGCTGGAGCGGTCATCTGGGTCGCGGTCTGCTGCCGACGCATGAGCTGCGACTGACCTGGGCGGCCCGTCCCGCCGCTGATGTGGATCAAGGCTACGCAGAGGGCCTGCTCGTCCGGCGCAGCCAGCGGCTGGCGCGCATCGATCTGCTGCACGGCACCGCAGTCATCGGCCGCTACCTCCTGGACTACGAGCCCGCACCATCGAGTGCGGGTGCGAGTCGGCTGGCTTCCATCCGGCGCTGTGGTCCGGACGGGCTCAACTGCCTCGCGCCGACCAGGATCGAGTGGCAGGACGGCCTGCCCGGTGTGGGCGCGCGTCAGTCGATGGCCCTGCTGCTGACGGGCCGTCCCGGCATGCCCGAGCAGGCGCGCTGGTGGAGCGCCGACATCAACGGCGACGGTCGCGCTGATCTGGTCTACACCGCGGGCAGTCCGACGACCTTGCGCTACCGGCTTGGTCAGCCCGACGGACGCCCCGGTGCGGAGCGGGACACCCGGCTGCCGGCACCGGTCGGGGCGGGCGTCCCCATCACCTACGACAACGACGCCGCCCGGGACGTGCTGTTCCGTTCTGCCACGGGTCACTGGCAGGTCATCCTGGGCGGGCCCGACGGGCTGGGCCGGGTGGTGGACACCGGCCTGGTCGCCGAGGCTCTGGATTTCCGGGGGTCGGACTTGGACGGGGACGGGCTTGGCGACCTCGCCTACTCGGTTATCGAGGGGCACTCCGGTAATGGTCTCACCGTGTTGGTGCGCTACAACCGCGGTGCCGAGGGGTTCTCGCCGACGCCCGTTCGACTCTACGAGCAATTCGCCGAGACCGGCTACGACTGGCCGGAGGGTGGGGCCTTCCTCGGTTACCCAGGTCAGCACATCGACCTCGATGGTGACGGGGCCGAAGACCTGCTGATGGAGGAGGGGCACTCGATCGCCCGGATTTCCGCCCACGAGCGGACCAGCGAGGGCTTTTCCAGCAGTTTTGTCCGTGGCATTCCTGCCGACCTCAACGGTGACGCTTGCACTGACTTCGCCTATCCGCATTACCTCGGTCACTGGCGGGTTCGATACAGCCCCTGTCAGGTATCGGGCGTAGCCACCGTCGAGGTCCAGGGACCAACCCACTCCGGTCTGGCCGGACCGGTGGTGGCGCTCGACTGGAACGACGACGGTCGCGAAGACCTGGCCTATGCCGATACAGCAGGCAGTTGGCGGGTACTCCTTGCCACCCCCGAGGGTTTGGCAGGCCCGCTCGCCACCGGGCTCGCCCATGGCAATCCATTGAGTGCGCTGGCCGGGGATCTGGACGGCAACGGGCAGCCCGACCTGCTGCTGCAGGCCAGCGGGTCGCTCGCCTGGCACCTGCGGCGCGGGCAGCGTTCGGACCTGGCCCGCTCGATCACCGATGGGCTCGGCCTGAAGGTCGAGTTTGCCTATGCCTCGCTCGCCGACCCAGAGGTCTATCAGGCTGGCACCGCTGCCCCGGCGGCGCTGCGGTGGCAAAGCCCGGTGGGCACGGTGGTCTCACGCTGGTCGATCAATGACGGCGCCGGGGGCAGTGGCCGCCGCACCTGGGCCATGAGTTACGAAGGCCTGCTGGCTGAGCCGGCACGAGGCTCGGGCGGTGGATTCCTGTCGCGCCGGAGTCGGGAGTTGGGTACGGAAGGCCAGGCCGTCGTCGAGGGCTGGCGACAGGATCACCCTTTCGCTGGCCGCCTCACGCAACGCGAGCGACGCGACGCCGCCGACCGCCTGCTCGCGCGTGAGGCGCTGGCCTGGCAATCGCTGGCGCTCGGCAGTGGCACCGCGGCCCGGAACCACGTCTACCTCGCCCGCCAAGAAAGCCATGACTTTGAACCCGATGGTCGCAGCGGTCGGTCACCCTATCGGACCCATCTCATGCGGGTGTCGGCAGTCGATCCCCAGTCGGGACTGCCCATCGACATCACTCGCACCATTCGGGAGGACGCCGGTGGGATGCATGCCGGCAGCGAGCGCTCGGAAAGAATCCAGCACCTGTCGCAATTGAACGACTTCGCCAGCTGGTGCCTGGGGCGCCCGACCCGTACCCGCGTCACGGCCAGTCATACCCTGCCCGGGGGTGAAGCCCTGGTCGCCCTGAGGTCGGTGGACTGGGCGCCTTCCGGCTGTCGACCGACCCGCATGCTGGAGGCCCCCGGCGATGGACGCTGGGAAGTCTCCACCCGGCTTGCCTACGACGACTTTGGTAACCCGTCGCGGCGCGCCGTGGCAGGGGCCGGTGTGCCGGAGCGCGTGAGCGTCATGGAGTGGGGTACCGATGGCCGGCAGCCAACCCGGCTGGTGGATCCGCTCGGCCAGGTGAGTCTCGCCAGCTGGATGCCGGCCCTGGGCTTGCCTGCTTCGGTCACCGATCCCAACGGGCTCAGGACCGAATTCAGGTACGACGGCTTCGGCCGCGAGGAGTTGCTCATTCATCCGGATGGGACGCGGCTCAGCCATACCGTGCAGCGATGCGACGCTGCCTGCGATCCGCGCGCCGTCTTGCGCACGCGCATCGAGGTGCGCAGCCAGTCGGACGAACAACTCTTCGAGGGGTGGCGGGAGCAGGATGCACACGGGCAGCTGGTGCAGCGCCAGCAGCGCATGCCCGGCGGCGGGGTGGCGGCTCAGGGTGTTGTGTTCGATGCCCGCCACCGGCCGGTCGAGATCGGCTCACCGACCTGGGTCGGTCAGGCGCCCGCGGCCCTGCGTCGCCTCGACTGGGACGCCCATGGGCGGCTGATCGCCAGCCGTTTGCTCGACGAGACCGGCGTGGTGAGCGACTACACCCGCTACCGCCACGATGGCTTGCTGGTGGAGTCGTCGACGGCCTCGGGACGAACACTCGAGCGGCGCTTTACGGCCTGGGGCGATCCCCTCGAAACGCTATCCGTCCAGGCCGAGCCGGTGCTGTACCGGCACGACCCGTGGGGCCGGCTGGTGGGTGTCTTCATGGCCGGCAAGCCCCTCGCCGAGGTCGGCTACGGCCCCACGGGGCATCGCACTTGGCTGGCGGACGCCCAGGTCGGACGCTGGTCCTTCGCGCCCAATGCGCTGGGTGAGTTGGTGGCCTACCGCGATGCCAAGGGTCAGTCTTTCAGCCAGGGCTTCGATGCCTTGGGGCGGCGAACTTGGCGCTCTGACCCGGACGGCATCAGCCGCTGGACCTGGGGCAGTTCGCCGGCCGCCCGCAACGTGGGGCGGCTGGTCTCGATCACCGGTCCCGGTTACGCGGAACGTCGGGGTTATGACGCGCTCGGCCGACTGGCCACGCGCACCCTGACTGCCGATGGCAGCCATCGCTTTGATTACCGGTACGACGCAGCGGGACGGATTGGCGAGATTACCTATCCGGCCACCATCGACGGCTTCCGCCTGCAACTGGCCTTCGACTACCGAGACGGCGGACCCTGGCGGGTGCGCGAGGTCAACGGCAGCCAGTCGGTCTGGTGGACTCTGGAGCAGGTGGATGCGGAGGGGCGGGAGGTGGCCTCGCGCCTCGGGCCTGGGCTAACCAAGGTCACCGGGTATGACGCCTCTAGCGGGCGCAGTGATGGACAGTGGGCGCTGGACGCCTCGGGCCAGACCATTCAGGACGTCAGCTGGGACTGGGCCAGTCCGATGCGCCTGGAGGGCCGCAGCGACCGGCTGACCGGTACGAGCGAAACCTTCAGCCATGATCGGTCTGATCGATTGAGCGCTGCCCGGCGCGATTCTGGTCTGTCTGCTGCCCTCCGCTGGCGCCCGGACGGCAACCTCGCCTGGCGCTCAGACCTGTGTCCGGGTCGCGAGGACTGCCTGACTTACGACCCGGCGCGCGGGCAGCAGCTTGTAGCCGCCGCCACCCGCCGCTTTGCCTACGATGCAAACGGCAACCTGAGTCTGCGTGACGGCCAGGCGGTGAGCTGGTGGTCTTCCAACCTCCCTCGCAGGATTTCCACCCCCGCCGGCCGCAGCGATTTCTGGTACGCGCCCGATGGGTCGCGCTGGAAGCAGGTGGCGGTCGAGGCAGGCGTGACGGAAACCACCCTGTACCTCGGTGGCCTGCTGGAGAAGGTCGTGCGTGGTGGCACGGTGACCTGGCGCCACCGCATTCCCACGCCCACGGGTATTGCCGGCCTGCACCTGAGACATGGCGATGGGCGCGCACCGTCCAGCCATGTGCTGCTGCGCGATCCGCTGGGCAGTGTGGTCGGCCTCGCCAACCTTGCCACCGGCAGGCCGGTCGCCTCGCTCAACTATGACCCCTGGGGTCGCCGGGTGGGCAGCGATGGAGAGCCGTTGTCGGCGCCGCTGCCCAGTGCCGTGCGTGCCATGACTACGGCCGGCTTCGGTGGTCACGAGCACCTCGATGCCGCAGGGCTCCTGCATCTGAACGGGCGGGTTTACGAGCCAGCGCTGGGGAGGTTCCTGAGCGCAGACCCGGTAGTGAATGACCCCTACGACCCCCGTGAGCTGCAGCGCTATGGCTACGCCTGGGGCAATCCGCTGGCGGTGGCCGATCCCTCCGGGCTCGAGGAGGTGGACTGCCTGTTGGGGGCCGATGGGCGCTGCCAGGGGGTGACGGTCACCGGCGTGCGTTTCAGTCTGCCGGGATGGTCTGGCCGCAGCGGGGCGAGTGGTCAGGCGGTCTCTGCTGCGGTGCGTGACCCTTGCGGTCAGGACGGCTCGGCACAGGCCTGTCTGGCCGGCAGGACGTCCGTTGAACAGGTGGCCGCCGCGAACTGGCTCGGGACCGCGGACTACTGGCAGGGGCTTGCGGCGGGTCTGGCCAACCTCGGCATGCACGCGGCGCCGGCCTTCTGGCTGTTCGACCTCGGCCCGAACTACCAGTGGTTTCCGGTACCCGACAGTGATGCAGGTCGGGCCGGTGCCGGAGTGAGCGAACTGGGCGCCCTGTTTGGCGGCGTGGCCGGTAGCCTCAAGCGGCGCATGCAGAGCACGGCCGGCCTGGTGCGCAGGTTCGAGCTGGCCGACGAGCGGGTGTTCTACCGCGTGTACTCGGACGAGGCCACGGTGGGCTCCTGGCTCACTGCGATCAAGCCGCGCAGCCAGGCCTGGGCCCGCGAGGCCTTGTCCCTGCCGCCCTGGAACCGCGCTACCCACTTTCAGGAGGTCAGGGTGCCGCGTGGTACGCTCATGGAGCGCTCAAGGGCCCTTGGCGTCGCCGAATGGGGCCGCAGCCGTGGAGGCGCCGAGCAGTTCAAGTTACTGGAAACGATTCCGGAGGCAAGCTTCGGACCGGGGAGCCCACTGCCATGACTGAACCCAGCCTGGACGTGACATGCCACGGCAATCGGGTCGCAACCCGCCATGGTGACTTCGAGTTGGATTACCCGATTCGCGAGGCCTTTGAATGCGAGGGCAGGGTGGTTGTCCTCCTGGAGCCTGATGCGGTGCTGGCCGATCCCGCCTACACACGGCAGAGACGTCGAGGTGAGGGAGCCCTGCCCAATCTCTTGGCGTATTCGCCTGCAGGGGAACGCCTGTGGGCGGCAAGCTTTCCTGAGCCGGCGGACTACTACTACCGCGTGGTCTCCCATCAGCCCCTGGTGGCGCTGTCCTTCTCCTCCTGGCGCTGCTGGATAGACATCAGGGACGGCTCCATCGCCCATCAGGAATTTTTCAAGTGACTACTGCGCACTGACCGGCGGGGCCAGGGCCTTCTCGATCTCTTCCAGTCGCAGCCTCCGCAGGGCCTCGCCAACTTGTGGGCCCGATAGTTCGCCGCGTGCGGCCTCGTCCAGTCGCGCGGCGGCGGCGGCCTGCAGGACTTTGTTCAACAGCGCAGCCTGCGGGTAGGCGCGCTCTTCGAAGCCGGTGCGGCCACGATAGTCCGCCTCGCAGGCCACCATGGCCTCCCGGAACCGTTCGGGGCGACGGAAGGCGTCGGCAGACTCCAGGAGCTTCAACAGGGTGGTTGGTCGCAGCTCCGCTGCCTTGTGAATCAGGCCGTGCCAGCGGGCCACCACGACCGCCAGTTCGCGGCAGTCGTTCGGTACCCGCAGGCGTGCGCAAAGGTCCTCCAGCAGTCGTACGCTGCGCTCTTCGTGGCCCACATGACTGGGCCACTCTGCCGGCGGCGTCTGGCCCTTGCCGAGGTCATGGGTCAGGGCGGCGAAACGAACCCTCGTTATCGGGCTCAGGCGGGCCACGGCGCGCATGACCAGCAGCATATGGGCTCCGGTGTCGATCTCCGGATGCCAACGCGCCGGCTGCGGCACTCCCCACAGGGCATGCAACTCGGGAAAGACGCGCTGCAGGGCGCCGCAGTCACGCAGGACCGACAGGTAGACGTCCGGCCAGTCCTCGGCCAGGGCCTTGGCTGTTTCCTGCCAGACGCGCTCCGCCACCAGGTGATCGGCCTCGCCGGTTTCAACCATCTCCCGACAGAGCATCATGGTATCCGGTTCGACGCTGAAGCCCACCGGGGCGAAACGCGCCGCAAAGCGCGCGAGGCGCAGGATGCGCACGGGATCCTCGACGAATGCCGGGGACACGTGGCGCAGCAGGCGGCGTTCCAGGTCGGCACAGCCACCGTGGGGATCAATCAGGCCGCCTCGGCCATCGCGGGCCATGGCGTTGATGGTCAGATCGCGCCTGGCCAGGTCTTCCTCCAGACTGACCTCGGGTGCGAAATGAACCTCGAAGCCGCGGTAGCCGGGCCCCGTCTTGCGCTCAGTGCGCGCGAGGGCATATTCCTCGCCGGTGTCCGGGTGCAGGAACACCGGAAAATCCCGCCCCACCGGGCGGAAGCCGGCCGCTTCCATGGACTGCGGCGTCTCGCCCACGACTACCCAGTCGCGTTCCTTGACGGGCAGCCCCAGCAGGTCGTCACGGACCGCGCCACCGACGAGATAGACTTCCATGCGCGAATGTTACCGGAACAGGTCAAGCAAGCCCGTCATCGCTGCTGGCTGGGCATTTTCATGGCGCTCTGGCTGCCAGTCTGCCTGGGGGGTTGCTACCTGACGGGCGTCTCCGCGGGCCACTTGGCCCTCATGGCGGACCGTCGACCGATCGACGCCATCGTCGCCGATGCCGACACCGAAGCCGGGCTCAGGGAGCGGCTGCAATACGTCAGAGAAGCGAGGAGTTTTGCCAGCTACGGACTGGCGTTGCCCGACAACGGCAGCTTTACGACTTACGTAGCGCTCGACCGGCCTTACGTAGCCTGGAATGTGTTCGCCGCTCCGGAGTTTTCCACTGAACCCCGTGAATGGTGCTTCGTGGTGGCAGGCTGCGTGAGTTATCGCGGCTATTTTTCAGAGCGGCAGGCAGTCGAGTACGCCCGTCAGCTCGCCGCTCGCGGCTGGGATGTCCACGTATCGCCGGTTGCCGCCTATTCAACCCTGGGCCATTTCGACGATCCAGTGCTCTCCAGCGTGCTCGGTTACGGCGATGTGGAACTGGCCGGGCTGATTTTCCACGAGTTGGCCCACCAAGTGGTTTACGTGTCCGGCGACAGTGCTTTCAATGAGGCCTTTGCCACTGCTGTGGAGATCGAGGGCGTCAAGCGCTGGCTGGATGGGCTGGGCCGTTTCGAGGATCTGGTCGACTTCCTGGAAGGCCGGCGTCGATTGCTTGCAGTGGCAGGCCTGATGCGGGAAACCCGCCAGCGCCTGGCGTCGATTTACGACGCCGCCGGCTCGACCGCTGCCTTGCGCGAGGCCAAGGCTGGTGAGTTTGCCCGCATGCAGACCGCTTACCAAATCATGAGCCAGTCATGGGATCGTGGTCCGACCTTTCGCGGCCTGGTCATGGGGCAGTTCAACAACGCAAGGCTTGCGGCTGCGGCGACGTACCACGAGTGCCTGCCGGGTTTCCAGCGCCTCCTGGGAGAACTCGACGGCTACCTGCAGGGCTTCTACCGCGCCGTGCGCCGCCTCGGCCGACTGACGGCCGAGGAGCGCAGGCGGGTGGTCTGCATTAATTGATCGGCAGGATGATGCCCTGCTGACCGCGGCGCAGCCGCAACAGGAAGCGCTGGTTGCCGGCAATGGCCTCCTTGAAGGCAGCCACGGTCGCTACTCGTGTCCGGTCCACGCCGAGGATGACGTCGTTGGCCCGCAGGCCGGCGCCTGCAGCGGGGCTGTTCGGCTCCACGGCCCTGACCAGCACGCCGCCGCCTTCCGCGTCCGCGAGGTCGGCACCGGCCAGCGCAGGATGAAGTTCACTCGCCTCGGCGCTGGCCGCGCTTTGCTCGGCGATGGTGGCGCTGACCTTGCGCTGCTTGCCATCGCGAATCAGCGTCACCTCGATGTCCTCTCCGACGCGCGCCATGCCGATCAGGTTGCGCAACTCGGCGGCGCCCTTGACCGGCTCGCCGTTGACGGCGGTAATCACGTCGCCGGCCTCGATGCCGGCCAGATCGGCGGCCGAGCCCTCCAGCACCTGGGACACCAGTGCGCCGGCAACGTCATCATCGAGGCCCAATGAGTCGCGGTAATCGCCAGTCAGGCTCAGGATGTTGACTCCGAGGACGCCGCGTCTCACTTCACCGAACTCGATGAGCTGGTCCATGATGCTGCGGACCATGTTCGAGGGGATGGCAAAACCGATGCCCATGTTGCCTCCGGAGCGGGACAGGATGGCGGTGTTGATGCCTACCAGCTGGCCACGCAGGTTCACCAGCGCGCCGCCGGAGTTTCCCGGATTGATGGCCGCATCCGTCTGGATGAAGTTCTCGTAGCCCTCCGGATTGATGCCCGAGCGGCCCAGTGCGCTGACGATTCCGGAGGTGACGGTATGTTGCAGGCCGAAGGGGTTGCCGACCGCTACCACGTAATCGCCCACCCGGACCGCCGAGGAGTCCGCGAGGCTGATGTCATTGGGCAACTTGCCCTCGAGCACCTTGATCACCGCCACGTCTGAGCCTTTGTCGGCGCCGACCACCTCGGCCTTGAGTTCGCGGTCGTCCACCAGCGTGACCGTGATGTCCTTGGCGTTGTCCACTACGTGCGCGTTGGTGACGATGTAGCCAGCCTTGGCGTCCACGATTACGCCAGAGCCGGCGCTGCGGAACTCACGCTCGCGCGGCGCGCGCTGCTGTGGCCCGCCAAAAAACCGACGGAAGAACGGGTCATCGAAAAAGGGATTCTGGGGCGCCTCGACCGTCCCGCTGACGGCGATGTTGACCACGGCGGGCGAGACCCGCTCGATGACCGGGGCGAGGCTGGGCATGGGCTGGCCAGCATCCTGGGCCGGCAGGGTGGTGCCGGCACCCGCCGCGGGGACCACCAGCAACAATGTGTAAAGCAGAGCATGAGCGCGCTTCATTAAAAATTTCCTCGGTACTTTGTGCCGACGAACCGTTTCCGCCGGCCTTCCAGACGATCGCGCCACCGACCCGTGGATCGGTGGCGCGCCGTCCAGTACGGGCTGTGACCGGCCCGTCTCGCGCGGAGTTCCGTGCCTAGGCGGCCTCGACCTCAATGCGCCGGGGCAGGACCTGGGCCTGCTTGGGGATCAGGACCTCCAGCACTCCATGCGTGTAGCGGGCCTTCACGGCGTTGGAGTCAGCGGTATCCGGCAGGGCGAAACGCCTGAAAAAGTCGCCGCTCAGGCGCTCCACGCGGCGATAGCCCGCGCGCTCGTCGCGGCCGGGCAGTTCCCTGCGGCCGCGCAGGGTCAGCACTCCGTTGTCCAGCGTGACCTCGATCTGTGCGGGATCGACGCCCGGCAGGTCGGCATGCAGCACGAACTGCCGTTCTTCCTCACGGATGTCGATGGCGGGGGCCCAGTTGGCCACCGGGCTGACCTCATCCTCGCTCGCTGCAGTACGGCCTGCGAGACGGTCGAGGTCGCGATGCAACTGGTTGAAGAGACGATAGGGCTCAAAGATGGAAACGTTCATGCAAGTACCTCCAAACAAGGCAAAAAGCCGTGTGATGCGCTTGAGATGAGGGAGGCGGGGCGGGCTTTCAAGAGGCCGGGATTGCGCCGGTACGGCCCCCGCCGTTGCCGAAACGAGACACTAGATGTTGTGTCCTGTACAAATTGGGGCTTGACATAAACGACGTCTGGGGTTCTCATGAAACAATCTAAGAATCAATCTCTAACTGTTTGATTAAGAAGTACTAAAGTAAGGCGCGCGCAGGGGCTTAAACACCTTGACAGAGCAACGAAAGCGGCAATACTTTGACTACCCTGACACAACATCTTGTGGTGACCTCAAGCACCGGGGGTGGCGTGGAAGATGAGCAGGGAACAGGGGAGAGGAACCCACGAAAAGAGTAGTTTCTGGCCCGAGGGCCGGACGCGGTGGGCCTTTCCCTGACGGCTGGTAATTTCGATCCTCCAGGGGAGCAACGAACAACAATGAGCACAGCGGTGAAGATTGAGCCGAAGAGCGTAGACCAGATCGCCTTCCAGGAAGCTTCGCAGGATATTTGGGAAAAGAAGTACAGGCTCACCGCGAAGGACGGCTCGCCGGTCGACGCGACCATGGACTGCACCTGGCGGCGGGTGGCCAAGGCCCTCGCTGATGTTGAAAAGCCTGAACTGCGCGACGAGTGGAATCAGCGTTTCCTGTGGGCGCTGCGCAAGGGCGCCATCCCCGCGGGGCGCATCATGTCGAATGCGGGTGCACTCGAGCACAAGCCGGCGACCTCGACCATCAACTGCACCGTGTCCGGCACCATCGAAGATTCGATGAACGACATCCTCGGCAAGGTGCACGAAGCAGGTCTGACGCTGAAAGCGGGCTGCGGCATCGGCTACGAGTTCTCCACCCTGCGCCCCAAGGGCGCGTACGTGTCTGGCGCCGGCGCCTACACTTCGGGCCCGATGTCGTTCATGGACATCTACGACAAGATGTGTTTCACGGTGTCGTCTGCAGGGGGAAGGCGCGGGGCCCAGATGGGCACCTTCGACATCGGCCATCCCGACGTCATGGATTTCATCCGGGCCAAGCGCGAGAACGGTCGCCTGCGCCAGTTCAATCTCTCGCTGCTGATCACCGATGAGTTCATGCAGGCGGTGCGCGAAGATGCGGACTGGAAACTGGCGTTCCCGATGTCCGAGGCTGAATACGATCCGTCGACCCACGACCTCACCAATGCAGAGGAAATCGTCTGGCGAGAGTGGCCATTGCGTGAGCGCTACGTGACCAGCGAGTCAGGGCTGGTGGCCTGCAAGGTGTACAAGGTACTTCCTGCCCGGCGCCTGTGGGACATGATCATGTCCTCCACCTACGATTTTGCGGAGCCGGGCTTCGTGCTGGTCGATCGCGTCAACGAGATGAACAACAACTGGTGGTGCGAAAACATCCGCGCCACCAATCCCTGCGGCGAACAACCGCTGCCGCCTTACGGCTCCTGCCTGCTCGGGTCGATCAACCTCACCCGCTTCGTCCGTCAGCCTTTCAGCGACGCGGCAAATTTCGACTGGGAGGAATTCCGCGAGGTGGTTCGGGTGTTCACCCGCATGCTGGACAATGTTGTGGAGATCAACGGCTTGCCGCTGGGCCGGCAGCGAGAAGAGATCCTCCGCAAGCGTCGCCACGGCATGGGTTTCCTGGGCCTGGGATCCACCATCACCATGCTCGGTATGAAATATGGGTCGAAGGATTCGGTCGCTTTCACCGAGAACGTGTCGCGGGAACTGGCTATTGCCGGCTGGGAAGCGGGACTCGATCTGTCGCGCGAGAAGGGCCCCGCGCCGATCATGACCGAAAAGTTCGCAGTTACGGCCGAGATGCTGCGCAAGCGGCCGGAGATGGTCGAGGACGGCTGGAAGATCGGCGATCGTATCCCTGGACGGATCCTGCACGCTCGTTACAGCCGCTACATGCAGAGGCTGGCCGAGGTGGCCCCCGCACTGGTCAAGGAACTCGAGTCGGTGGGCGGACGCTTTACCCATCACAGCTCCATTGCGCCGACCGGCACCATTTCGCTGTCGCTGGCCAACAATGCCAGCAACGGCATCGAACCGTCTTTTGCGCACTACTACTTCCGCAACGTGATCAGGGAGGGCAAGAAGTCGAAGGAAAAGGTCGACGTGTTCTCCTTTGAACTGCTTGCCTACCGGGAGCTGGTCAATCCCCGTGCGGTGCCGAATGCCACCACCGACGCAGAACGCTTGCCGGATTACTTCGTCACTGCCGACGACATAGGCCCGAACCAGCATGTCGACATCCAGGCGGCGGCCCAGAAGTGGGTGGACTCCTCGATTTCCAAGACGGCGAACGTTCCCACGGACTTCCCCTACGAGGGCTTCAAGGACATCTATCGCTACGCCCATGAACAGGGCCTCAAGGGCTGCACCACCTTCCGCTTCAACCCGGAGGCCTTCCAGGGCGTACTGGTGAAGGAAGAAGACCTCAAGAACACCACCTACGTCTTCACCCTCGAGGATGGCAGTGAGGTCGAGGTCAAGGGTGACGAGGAGATCGAATACGACGGCGAGGTGCACACCGCCGCCAACCTCTTTGACGCGCTCAAGGAAGGCTACTACGGCAAGTTCTGAGCGCCGGAATATCCAAGGACATCGAGCATGAGCAAGGTCAACATCGGTAAGAAGATCGTCAAGTATCAGGTCCGCAAGAAGGAAGAGACGGCCGCGCAGGACAAGGCGCCGGTCCGCGGTGAACTGAAAGCCCGCAAGGACGGCAAGGTCGTGTGGATGCACGAGAAGCTCGAGCGTCCCGACGTCCTGATTGGCTCTACCTACAAGATCAAGACGCCGGTTTCTGATCACGCTATGTACGTGACCATCAACGACATCATGCTGAACGAGGGCACCGAGCACGAGCACCGGCGGCCATTCGAGATCTTCATCAATACCAAGAACCTCGACCACTTCCAGTGGATCGTCGCCCTGACCCGGATCATTTCGGCGGTGTTCCGCAAGGGGGGCGACGTGGCTTTCCTCACCGAGGAGCTGAAGGCCGTGTTCGATCCTCGTGGGGGCTACTGGCAGCCCGGCGGCAAGTTCATGCCTTCTATCGTGGCCGAGCTCGGCTTCGTCATTGAGCGCCATCTGCAGACCATCGGGCTGATGCCTGCGGAGGAGATGGACGAGTCCCGAAAGGCGTTGATCGAGACCAAGCGCAAGGAATGGGCGGATCGCGACCGGCAGGCCGATGCCTTCGCCGAGGACAAGTATCCAGAAGGGGCGCAACTGTGCGCCAAGTGCAGCACGGCAGCCGTCGTCATGATGGACGGCTGCATGACCTGCCTGTCCTGCGGCGATTCTAAGTGCGGCTGACGCCGTTGCTGCGCGGGTCCGCCCGCGCGACAACGGCCATAAGCTTCCCTCTGCTCCTCGGGTGTGCGGCATTGCAGGCGTACGACGGGCCCGCCTTGCCGCGTGCCGAGGTGGCGATCCTGCGGGCCGATCCGGTGTTGTCGGCAGGGCTGCCCGTGGAAGTCGTCCTGCGCAAGGTGGACGAAACGCGCATTCCGCCGGCCAGAAACGTTGTCGCCGTCTTGCCCGGGGCCCACACGCTGATGGTCGACTGCAGGCTCCCGGCGCAATCCTCGACCACCCGTTTCGTGCTTGAGGTCGACGTCGAGGCTGGCGCCAGTTACCGCCTGGAGGCCGACGCGACCGCCCGCGAGTGCCATGACGTGAGCCTCCGTTAGCCTCCTCGTCCACGGCTATACTTCGCCGCATGAGCCTGAGGGTACTAATCCTGATTGTCGCCATCTCGGGAGGGCTGCAGGGCGCCCGGGCCGACGTCTTCCTGGCCCGCGAGCCTGGTTTCCAGATGGCGGATCGGCTGGTGCTCCGCAAGGCGGAGCGTCGACTCACCCTGTATCGCGAAGGGCAGCCCTTGCGCAACTACCGGGTGTCGCTGGGCCTGCTGCCTACCGGTCGCAAGGAACAGGAGGGCGACTTCCGCACGCCGGAAGGCCGCTACACGCTGACTCGCCGTAACCCGGAGAGCGAGTTCTTCCTTTCCATCCAGATTTCCTACCCGGATGCCACGGATGTGGCGGCCGCGGCCCGCAGCGGTGTCTCGCCCGGAGGCCTGATCATGATCCATGGCTTGCCCAACGTGATGCGCCATTCCCGCGACCGCTACCTCGCCACCGACTGGACCGACGGCTGCATCGCGCTCTCCAATGAGGACATGCTGGAAGTTTGGTTGCTGACCACGCCCGGCTTGCCCATCGAGATCACCCCATGAGCCAGCGCGAGGACCTGACCACCGTGATCGGGGCGCGGGTGACGCCCAAGGGGATCCTGGAAAACCTCTCCCAGCAGGAAGTCAGCAAGCTGCTCGATCGAGGTCAGGGTGGCCTCTACCCGCTGTTCCGGCAGTGTGCGCTGGCCGTGCTCAACTGTGGCTCAAACAGCGATGACGCCAAGTTGCTGTTCGATACCTACAGCAATTTTGATATCCGCATCGAGCGCCAGCCGTGGGGGATCAAGCTGAAGCTGGCCAATGCGCCGGGCAGCGCCTTCGTCGACGGGCAGATGATCCGCGGCGTGCGTGAGCACCTGTTCGCTGTCCTGCGCGACATCGTCTATACCCACAACGAGGTCGTGCCACGCTTCGACTTCCAGGATGGCTCGAGCATCACCAACGCCGTGTTCAGCATCTTGCGCAACGCCCGGGTCCTCGACCACAAGGGCAAGCCCGACCTGGTGGTGTGCTGGGGCGGGCATTCCATTCCCCGTCATGAATACCAGTACACCAAGGACGTTGGGTATGAGCTCGGCCTGAGGGGTCTGGATGTCTGTACCGGCTGTGGGCCCGGTGCCATGAAGGGCCCCATGAAGGGTGCCACGATCGGGCATTCGAAGCAGCGCAAGCGTGACGGTCGCTATGTGGGCCTGACTGAGCCGGGAATCATCGCGGCCGAGCCGCCGAACCCCATCGTTAACCACCTGTTGATCCTGCCCGATATCGAGAAGCGCCTCGAAGCCTTCGTCAGGCTGGGGCACGGCATTATCGTCTTCCCTGGCGGAGCAGGCACCGCCGAGGAGATCCTGTACCTGCTGGGTATCCTCCTCGATCCGGCCAACGCCGATCAGCCCCTGCCCTTGGTGTTCACCGGGCCGGTCGAAAGCCGGGGCTATTTCGAGCACCTCGACCGCTTCATCCGGGCGACCCTCGGCGATGAGGCGGCAGAGCGCTATCGCATCATCGTCGGCGACCCGGCCGAGGCGGCGCGGGAGATGCACCGGGGCATGGAACGCGTGCTCGGTCAGCGGCGGGCCAGCGGTGACGCCTACAACTACAACTGGACCCTGCGGGTTCCCCCGGCCTTCCAGCAGCCCTTCGAGGTGAACCATGAATCAATGGCTTCGCTGGTGCTCTCCCGAGACTTGCCGATCCATGAATTGGCGGCCAACCTGCGGCGGGCGTTCTCCGGGATCGTGTCAGGTAACGTCAAGGCCCACGGCCTGAGGCTGGTCGCGGAACAGGGCCCCTTTACCCTGCGCGGTGATGCTTCCATGGCCACCCTGCTGGACGACCTGCTCGCCGCCTTCGTGGCCCAGGGCAGGATGAAACTGTTTGGCGAGTATCGCCCCTGCTATCGCATCGTGGCTTAGGGCCACCGTTCAACATAATCCGTCCACGCCTGACCGGGATGTGAACCAGTTCCTGTTTTGGCGACCTGCCTCACCGTAACTTCGACGGCCAGAGCGTAGCTCGGGGTAGGTGAGGAAGTGGACATGAAAACGACCAACGTGGTTCGGATGGCGCCGCTGTCCGCTTCGGCTTCTGTGGGCTCGACTTATCGCTGGCCAGATCGCACGCCTCCTTCGGCCCGGCACTCCGCCATCTCCGGCGCGCTCAGCAGTTACATGGGTTACCGGTCCTGGGCGGAGCAGATGCGGACGGCCTTTGACCAGGAAGACGCCCAGGCCGAGGCCCCTACGGTCCCGCCCCTCAGCAGGCCCTGAGTTCTCGACCGGGCATGGAACGCCTGCTGCAATGGCTCGACGTGGTGGAGGACCTGTTGTTTTCACTCCTCCAGCGCGCTGAGCGCTACCGCTGAACCCGAACGCCCCTTGAATCCTGCAGCCTGAGTCCCAAGACTGGCACTGCCCGTCCCACCGGGACGCGCGCGTTTATTCATTGCAGGAGCCAGGGGATGACCACCACTACAGCCACCGAGACGCTCGGCTTCCAGGCCGAGATCAAGCAGCTGCTCAAGCTGATGATCCACTCGCTGTACAGCAACCGCGAGATCTTCGTTCGCGAGTTGATTTCCAACGCTTCTGACGCCTGCGACAAGCTGCGTTTCGCCTCGCTGGCCGACCCCGGGCTTGCCGAGGGCGAGCCTCTCGAGATCCGTATCGATTTCGATTCAGCGGCCCGCACCCTGACGGTCACCGATACGGGAATCGGCATGACCCGGGACGAGGCCATTGCCAACCTGGGCACCATCGCCCGCTCGGGCACCGCCGAATTCCTCTCGAGCCTCACTGGTGATGCCCAGCGCGACAGCCAGCTGATTGGCCAGTTCGGGGTAGGGTTTTACTCCTCCTTCATAGTGGCCGACCAAGTGGAGGTGCTGTCCCGCAAGGCCGGTGTGCCGGTGGGCGAGGGGGTCCGCTGGGTCTCCGACGGTAGTGGTGAGTTCACGGTGGAAACCGTGGAACGCGCGGGCCGTGGCACCAGCATCGTGCTGCACCTCAAGGAGGACGCGGCCGGCTTTGCGGATGCCTTCAGGCTGCGCCAGCTGGTCAGGACCTATTCTGACCATATTGCCTTTCCGGTACTGCTGCGTCCCGACGGCGGTAAGGGCGATTACGACCGGGCGAACCAGGCCCAGGCGCTCTGGACGCGACCCCGTCAGGACCTGACTGACGACGATTACCAGGCCTTCTACCGGCACATTTCCCATGACCCAGGCGAGCCACTCACCTGGGGGCATCAGCGCGTGGAGGGCCGCCGCGAGTACACCACGCTGCTCTACGTGCCGAGCCGAGCGCCCTTCGATCTCTACAATCGGGAGGCGCCACGGGGCCTCAAGCTCTACGTGCGTCGGGTGTTCATCCTCGACGATGCGGAACAGTTCCTGCCGCTGTACCTGCGGTTCGTTAAGGGTATCGTCGATTCCTCCGACCTGCCGCTGAACGTCTCCCGCGAGCTGCTGCAGGAGGACCGCGAGGTCGAAGCCATGCGCAGCGCCATCACCCGCAAGGTGCTGGACATGCTCACCGCGGTGGCGGCCGACGATCCGGGGAAATACCGGGGATTCTGGTCGGAGTTCGGCAGCGTCCTCAAGGAGGGCCTGGCCGAGGATCCGGGCAACCGCGAACGGATCGCCCCGCTGCTCAGGTTCACCACTTCGCTGGCCGGCGAGGCAGGAGAGATGCAGTCGCTGTCCGACTACTTGCTCAGGATGAAACCCGGCCAGAAGGCCATCTATTACGTGGTGGCAGACAGCCTGGAAGCGGCTCGCGGTAGTCCGCATCTTGAGCAGTTGCGGAGTCTGGGGGTGGAGGCCCTGCTGCTCACTGACCGTATCGACGAGTGGATGGTGGCTCATCTGGGAGAGTTCGACGGCAAAGCCCTCAAGGATGTCGCCAAGGGCTCCCTCGATCTCGATGACCTGGTGCCTGCCGGGGAGCGCAAGGCCAGCGCCCTGGGTGCCGCTGCCATCGAGCCGCTGCTGGGACGGATCGGCGCAGTGCTCGGCCAGCAAGTAGCGGGTGTCAGGGCCAGTGAGCGGCTGGCAGACTCTGCTGCCTGCCTGGTCCGCGAAGAGCACGACGTGGGGCCGCAGCTCAGGAAACTCCTGGAGTCCGCGGGACAGGTCCTGCCGCCCTCGGCGGCCTGGCTGGAGGTCAACCCGTCGCACGCCCTGGTGAAGGAACTGGAGAGCCTGCCCGATGGAGACCGGTTTTCGGACCTCGCACAACTGCTGCATGAGCAGGCCATTCTCGCGGAGGGCGGGGCGCTGGCCGATCCTTCGGCCTTCGTGCGCAGGCTGAACCGGTTGCTGGTCGGATCCGGCGGTTCATCGATCGTACTTCCCGGCCTATAATCGGCGGGATGAGCGACCAGCCTTCGGGACAGGATCGGCTTCGGGCCCGACTCACCCCCGAGCAATATCATGTCACCCAGGAAAAGGGCACTGAGCGCCCCTTTACGGGCCGGTACTACCGCACCACGGAGGCGGGCACCTACCGCTGCATCTGTTGTGGCGCCGAGCTATTCTCCTCCGACACCAAGTTCGACGCCGGGTGTGGCTGGCCCTCGTTCTGGCTGCCGCTCGCCGGGGAGCGGGTCCGGACTCACCTGGACACCACTCATGGCATGGTCCGCACCGAGGTGACCTGCGCCGCCTGTGACGCGCACCTCGGGCACGTGTTCGAGGACGGTCCCGAGCCGACCGGGCTCAGGTACTGCATTAATTCCGCCTCGCTGGATTTCGAGCCCGCATGAGGTGCGCCCTGGCCTCGTGTGGGCTGCTGTCGATGCTGCTGGCCGTGCCGGCCAGTGCTCTGTCCCAGGATGCGCCGACAGACCCGA
>Ga0222714_10002720_pt1 | contig 18489 bp, 17 predicted proteins | sample C33_3DmetaG_FD_165048 | JGI IMG/M metagenome (GOLD analysis project Ga0222714, IMG submission 165048) | Estuarine water microbial communities from San Francisco Bay, California, United States - C33_3D | ecosystem: Environmental > Aquatic > Marine > Unclassified | place: USA: California...
TGATAAGGACGTTGTAGCCGATTTACTCGAAGCGTATTTAGAAAATGCCTCTGCTGAAGAAGTGCAAAAGAAAACTTCCTTAATGCTTGGCAAACTCCAACAACCGGTCGCCAGTAAGAAAGTCACTATCATGGAAATGCCGTTGACAAAAAACCAATTCTTTACGTACTTTGATGACGAAGGTGTTGCAACCTATAACAAGACGGTCATCAAAAAGGGTGTTTTACAAACGTACTTCTATAACTTAACCACTGCGAAAAAAGATGGCGTAACCACGACCGGAAACGGCTATCGTGGCGGTGGTAAAGTCGGGGTTGGATTTAACAATATCGTCTTAAAACCAGGCAAAAAATCACTCCAACAACTCTTTAGCCAAGTCAAAGAAGGGGTTTACATTACCGAACTCATGGGTGTCCATGCTGGATTAAACCCACAGTCCGGTAATTTCTCCTTACAAGCGAATGGTTTTATGATTGAAAAAGGTCAAAAAGCGACCCCATTAACTCTTATTACGGTCGCGGGTAACTTAGTGGATGTATTTATGAACGTCAAAGAAGTCGCGAACGATAACGAACTTCTTTTATCGTCCTATAACGTCCCCAGCGTGTTTATCAAATCCTTAACGGTTTCCGGTAAATAATTACTTTTTGTTCTTGATGATATAAAGCATCAAAAACGACGTCAGTAAACTGGCCAAGGTCGCGACGATGGTTAAAATAACCATCACCGTGCCCACAAGATCATTCCATCCATCCACGGGGGCAAAAAAACGAAGATACGCACTCACACCGAGTCCGCCTACGAAAACGGCAAGATTCGGTAGGAGTGCGATTTTTTGTTGATGGGTTTTTTGATAAATGAAATAAACGGATATTTGCACGAGAACGACGAGGGATAGTGCGATCAAAAAGAAAATAGAATCTTGCATACAAAGTACCTCTTACACGTATTGTAAGACAATCTTCGCAATTTGCTACTTCGTCTTATTTTGATTACGATATAAAAAAGGAGTTTACGATGAAAAAATTTGTTCAAGAATTTTCAAAATTTATATCTAAAGGCAACGTGATTGATCTTGCCGTCGGGATTATGATTGGGACCTCATTTCAAAAAATTGTCTCAAGCCTTGTGAATAATATTTTTATGCCGCTTATCAGTTGGCTTGTATCCACGGATTTATCCAGTTGGTTTATATCGTTACAACCGGGAGTTCCCGTTAATCCAGAAGAAATTGATTTAATGAATCCACCGAGTGGGTGGGAAACGCTTCCCATCCGACTTCAATATGGGTTACTTATCCAATCTTTAATCGACTTTTTACTCATTGCCTTACTCTTGTTCTTCGTGGTCAAAGCAGTCGCGTATTCTGAAAAAGTGCGCTTAAAAATCGAAAAAGATCTTTTAAAAAAGAAAAAAGAACCTAAAAAGGAAATTAAGGGTTAAGATCCCAATCGGGATGTTTCTTTTGGACTTTGACGAGGACGCTTTCAAAGAGTTTATTTTCAATCTCGGCACGACCAGGTTCTTTGATTTTGGCAAGGGATCCCGGACGACGGTCCACACAGAAGCGGGCTTCAGAATAAGAATCTTCAATGGTTCCCGCCACAATTAAATAAGCCGTCATCGTAAGCATCGCACTATGATTGGCTAAAAATTTACGATCTTTAGCGGGGAGATTATAAAAATAATCACTCGCTTCTTTTTTCTTACTCGTCCATAACGTGATGAAAGAACGAATCGAAAAGGCGCGTTGTTGGTATAGTTCGCCGAGACGCGGGTGCGCTTCAATGCGCTCTAAAAAACCCAACGCGTCATCATATTGTTCATTAATAAGCGCGTCATAGATTTTATAAACAAGAATCTGCGCGGTGAGATTGTTCACTTCTTTAAAGGTTTTAAAGGGTTTGGGATCTCTGTTAACTTTGTACGCTTTTTCAATGCGAATAAGTTCGTTGTACGCTTCATTTCCTTTTTCATTGGATAACGTGGCTAACCGATAGCCATCGGTGACTGTATCCATACGAAAAGGCATGAAGTTATACATCATTAACATCCCGCCAATGGCAATGACAATAATCGAGGCATATCGACCCCATTCTTCGGCAAGAAAAACATAATATGCAAGATAAAAGCCAACGACGACTTCGACCATGTAAAGAATTAATCCACCCCAGAGATTAAGAACGGGTTTCGATTTGGCGTTTTTCGGAGCAACGACGGTTTCTCCCGACAAACCTTCAAACGATTTAAAGCCAACTCGCCATCCTTTTTCTACCCGATAAAGTGCCACGCCAAGAATGTTAATCGATTTAATATCATAACCACCAACAATCGCGCCTAAAACGTGACCTAATTCTAATAAGATGACATTAATGAGAAAAGCCGCCATGATGGTGATAATCGCATACCCGTATTGGCTTGCACCAACAATGCCCAAGGTACGAAAAGCTGGGGCAATAATTTCTAATCCCACAAATAAGGCAATGGCAACCATGACCCCATAAACAACAAGGCTATACATATCTTCTTTTTTCATCGGTTTTTATTTTACCACGCTTTCTTATCCCTCACTATGGTCAGCAAGCCATAGATACGAGGCTTCATAGAATGCGATCCATTCTCGTTGACGAATTTGAACGTCAACAACATGCTCATAATACTCCTCTGTGTGTAAGGATTCGAGCGGTTGTGCGATTTTAAATTGCAAATTAAGATCATCATCGGTGAGTTTTTGAAAGGTAAATTGAAGGTCATACGGACTAATTGTATTATCCGACTCGCTTCTTTCAATTAGATAATCCCAATAGGCAAGGGTGTCTAATAAATAACGTGCGGGTCCTAACGACAAGGCATGCTTGGTGTTGTTTCCGGCGCGTGGCGTCATCAATTTTTGATCGACCGCCCCAAAATAACCACTGGGGAAAGTTTCATCCTGTAGGGCAAAAATAGTGTTGTCGTTGAATTGCACATCATGAAGGCGTTCAAACGAAATTTCGTTTAACGTTTGAAAGATTCTTTGTACCTCTGCTCGCCCCGTTACAAATTGATTATCCATTCGCACGAACCGTGTGGTGTACGTGTCGATATAGTTATTAAACCAATAGTACTCGCCACCATAAAACTCGTGACTCAAATCCTTAAAATTCACAACTTCTTCACGGTAAACATAGGCATCATCAAACGGTAACCACGATTGTAACAACGCTAAAAAAGCCTCTTGAGTGGGAGAGGTGAGTTGGGCTGTGGTTGAATCCCACTCATTTTCAGTCCAAACACGGGTTGTAAATGTAGGATCAAGCGCCGGCCCTTCTGCGGTTGCATAAGGTACCCAGATATCCTCTGTCTCACGATAGTTTTCTGGGAAGAGACGAACAAAATCATTCACATTGTTGTTTTCACGTGAAAAATTAATCAACTTTTTTGATTCAATCAAAACAGTTTTTCCATCGCGGTTTTTGTCAAAATCAACGGGTTGAGGAATGCTTGTCACCACACTTGAGTTGTTTGTGTTACTCGTTGGTGAAGTGGGTGTGCATCCCACCATAAAAACTACAAATAATAAATGCCATCTAGCTTTCACGGTGAACTCCGAAAAATGATTTCATCAATGATTGACACTCTGAAGAAAGAATTCCTTCGATGATCTCAACTTTGGACGTATTGGGGATTTTTTGGAGTTGAAGATTTGATACTAAACTCCCGGTTTTAGGTTCCCTCACTCCAAAAACGATCCGTTGAACGCGAGCTTGAAGAATTGCTCCTACGCACATCAAGCAAGGCTCTACCGTAACATAGAGGGTGGATTCTGGTAGGCGCCATGATTGAATCCCTCCACTTGCTTTTTCGAGCACTTGAATTTCAGCGTGACCAGAAATATGGTGGGTTGTTTCGCGTGTATTGTGTGCTTGGGCAAGGAGTGTGTTGTGTTGGACTAAAACGGCACCCACAGGAACTTCTCCTAAAGAAGCGGCCTTACGAGCCTCTTCAAGCGCTAAATTCATCCAGTGAGCGTCGTTATGGTCGGTCATGGTTTTAAAACAGTAAGCCCCCCCAAAAAGGGTTGTAATACAGTGGGAACACGGACCCATCCTTCTTTGGTTTGGTATTGTTCAAGGATGGCGGGTAGAATTCGAGAGGTTGCTAACGCAGAAGCGTTCAAGGTATGCGCAAAGACATTTTTGTTTAACGTGGTGTCTTTATAACGAACCATCCCCCGACGCGCTTGATAATCGCGGGCGTTAGACACGCTACTGACTTCCTTGTAAATATTTAACGAAGGTATAAACACTTCGATGTCATAGGTTCGTGCCATCGCATGGGAGCAATCCCCTGCGGCGAGTTTGGAAACACGGAAATGAAGACCAAGTTTTTCTACCAAAGAGGATGCTTTTTTTACCAATTCATCAAACATCGCATCACTTTGATCGGGTTTGGTGTATTGAACGAGCTCGACTTTATTAAATTGGTAACCGCGAATCATCCCTCGTTCTTCCGAACGATAACTGCCTGCTTCATAACGATAGCAAGGAGAATAGGCGAAATATTTCTTGGGTAAATCCGATTCGTTCAGAATTTCATTACGATGAAGATTCACTAAACCTGTTTCCGCGGTCGGTAACAAGAATTTTTCAGGTTCCGTACGTTCTAACCAGAAAACATCCTGTTTAAATTTTGGAAATTGTCCTGCGGTTAAACCTGATTCGTAATTTAAAAGATGCGGTAAAAGAATCATTTGGTAACCGTCTTTTAAATGTTCTTGGATAAAGAAAGTTAAAAGGGCCCATTCAAGTTGCGCACCAATACCTGTATAAATCCATGTTCCAGCGCCAGAAATTTTTGCAGCCCGTTGATAGTCCACTAATTGTAATGATTCGGCAAGATTAACATGATCTTTGATGGGGAAATCAAACGAAGGTTTGGGATTAATTTCGTGCAAAACCTTATTGTTTTCTTTACCGCCGGCAAGTAAGTCTTCATCGGGAAGATTGGGTAGTTCGGATAAGAAGGCATCCATTTTAACTTCAAGGGCTTTCATCGCCTTTTCTTTTTCAGCGATGGAGGCGTTGAGTTGTTTGACTTGTTGGAAAATGGGTTGTACATCTTCCCCTGCTTTCTTTTTGACAGGGACACTAGCAGACAAACGGTTGACTTCCGCCTTGACTTGTTCAATTTCTAATAACCATGTCTTACGTTGCTGGTCATCACGAAGGACCTCGGTGAAATCAACCACAAAACCTTTGTTTTGTAATCGGTTTGCGATGATGTCAGGTTGAGCTTTGATAAGGTTAAAATCAAGCATATGTTATTCCTCTTGAGGGAGCTCCTCAACGACATTGTCTTCTGGATCGGTTGACGCTTCAACCACGGCCAACGAAGAGACACGATCTTTTTCATCTAAACGAATGAGGCGAACCCCCATGGTGTTGCGTGATTGTTCACTCACCCGCACAAGGTTTATACGGATGACAATACCTGCTTTTGTGACAATGAGTAAATCTTCATCCCCATTCACTGCATTCATCGCAACCAGCTTGCCAATCTTAGCGTCGGATTTAATGGTATAGACACCTTTTGCGCCACGTTTTGTTTCGCGATAATCTTCAAACGGTGTTTTCTTTCCATAACCCTTTTCACTGACAACAAGAATGAATCGACCTTCCGAGGAAGTTGTCACACTCACCACTTGGTGATTCTTCGGTACACTCATTCCGCGAACCCCTGCCGCCGTACGACCCATGATGCGAACATCATTTTCATCAAAAGCGACCAATTTTCCTTCGGAGGAGGCTAAACCGATACGTTGTTGACCATCGGTGTGTTTGACATCAAGGAGCATATCCCCCTCACGAAGCGTGATCGCAATCTTTCCGTTACGGTTAATTTTAGCGAACTCTTCAATAGGAGAACGTTTGACAACACCACGTTGTGTGACAAAGAGAAGTTGGTGATTCGGTAAGTATTCGTCAACGTGAATAATCGTTTTAATGGCTTCTTCTTTTTCAAGAGGGAGTAAGTTGACGGCAGGAATACCCTTCGCATTCTTACTCATTTCGGGGATTTGATACCCCCGTAAACGATAAATACGACCTAGGTTGGAGAAAAAGAGGATGTCGGTATGGGTGCTTGCATGAACAATAATTTCAACAGCATCATTTTCATTCAACCCCGTTCCCTTAACCCCGCGTCCCCCTTTGTGTTGGGTTTTGAATACTTCGGGGTCTAAGCGTTTAATGTAGCCGTTTTTGGTCACAGTCACAACGATCGGACTCACCGGAATGAGATCTTCGTCTTCAATGGACGACGTATCATCGGTAATTTCTGTCGCGCGATCATCGCCAAACTTATCAGCAATCGCATCAAGATCGGTCAAAATAACGCCTTGAACGAGATTTCGGTCTGCTAATAATTGGTTATAGTAAGCAATATCTTTTTCAAGCGATACTTTTTCGTCTTCGAGTTTTTGTTTTTCTAACCCCGTTAAACGACGGAGTGGCATATCCACAATTTCTTTCGTTTGCCGTTCGGACAAGGAGAAGCGTTGACCTAAAGCTAAACGAGCCGTTTCGGTATTGGCCGATTGTTTAAGAATTTGAATAATTTCATCGATGTTGTTAATCCCAATTAAGAAACCTTCCACAATATGAATACGATCGAGGGCTTTTCCTAATTGGAATCGCGTACGACGTTCCACCACTTCGATTTGGTGGTCCATATAGTGTTGCATGAGTTGCTTAAGGTTCAACACTTTGGGTTGACCATTGACAAGCGCGAGGTTAATAATGCCAAAACTGACTTGCATTTGGCTATGTTTAAAGAGTTGGTTCAAAATCACTTCGGGGATGACTTCTTTTTTCAATTCAATGACCACGCGAATCCCGTCTTTATTGGATTCATCGCGGATGTCTGTAATGCCTTCCACAACTTTTTCATTCGCTAAGCGGGCAATGGTTTCAATCATGGTCGCTTTATTCACTTGATAAGGGATTTCGTTCACAACAATGCGTCTTTTGCCATTATCCATTTCTTCAATGTCGGTTTTGGAGCGAATGACGACTGAGCCGGTACCGTTAGTAAATGCATCGCGAATCCCACTACGCCCTAAAATAATCCCCCCTGTCGGGAAATCAGGACCTTGAATAATGTCAAGAAGGTCTGGGACGGTAATTTCTGGGTTGGCAACATACGCTTTGATCGCATTGACCACTTCGCGTAAGTTGTGCGTTGGCATATTCGTTGCCATCCCGACCGCAATCCCCGACCCCCCATTGACGAGTAAATTCGGGAAGCGCGAAGGAAGAACGACAGGTTCTTTTTCCGTCCCGTCATAGTTATCGACGAAATCCACAGTGTCCGAATTAATATCTTTCACCATTTCCATCGCCATTTTCGCCATACGCGCTTCGGTATAACGCATGGCTGCGGCTTCGTCACCATCAATCGAACCAAAGTTTCCGTGCCCATCCACTAAGGTGTAACGCATGGAAAAGGGTTGGGCTAAACGAACAAGGGTGGAGTAAATCGCTTGGTCACCATGGGGGTGAAATTTACCCATGACGTCCCCGACAATACGGGCCGATTTTTTATACGGTTTGTCCGATTGCATACCTAATTCATTCATGCCAAAAATGATGCGGCGATGAACAGGCTTTAGTCCATCGCGAACATCTGGGATGGCGCGGGAGACAATCACCGACATGGAGTAGTCTAAAAAGGCGGTTTTAACTTCACTTGAAATATCAACGTCTTTTAATCCCGCTTCAATCCCCTCTTGAATGAAATCTTCTTTGTTATCTTCCATGGTGTTCTCCTTAAATATCGAGGTTTTTCACAAACACAGCGTTTTTCTCAATGAATTCGCGTCGTGGTTCGACGTTTTCACCCATCAGGGCATCAAAGACCGAGTCTGCTTCAATCGCGTCTTGTAGCGTCACGCGAAGCATCTTACGTGCATTGGGATCCATCGTGGTTTCCCATAATTGATCCGCATCCATTTCCCCTAACCCTTTATAACGTTGGAAGGGATAGCCTTCGGGTAAATTGAGTTGTTTTTTGATTTGGGTTAACTGGCCATCGTTATACGCATAATAGGATTTTTGATGATATTCCACTTTATAAAGCGGGGGTTGGGCAATATAAACATATCCCGCCTCAATCAGGGGACGCATGTAACGGAAAAAGAACGTCAGTAACAAGACACGAATGTGACTTCCATCGACGTCGGCGTCCGTCATAATCACAATTTTGTGATAACGCGATTTGGCAATATCAAATTCCGGAGACATACCTGCACCAATCGCGGTAATCATGTTTCCGATTTCGGTGTTGGCAAAAATCTTTTTCATTTGGGCTTTTTGGACGTTAAGAATCTTCCCGCGTAACGGAAGAATGGCTTGGGTTTCACGATCGCGCCCATTTTTTGCGGAGCCACCGGCAGAGTTCCCTTCAACGATATAAAGTTCGCTGACCGCAGGGTCTTTTGAGGAGCAATCCGCAAGTTTACCTGGTAAGGTGGAAAATTCTAACGCGGATTTACGGCGAACATTTTCTTTTGCTAACCGACTCGCAACACGAGCGTCGGCGGCAAGTTGAATTTTTTCAATAATTTGTTTGGCGATTTTAGGATTTTCCAACAAATAGCGCATCACCCCTTCGCCCACAATGGCATTCACAATCGGACGCACTTCCGAGTTTCCTAACTTGGTTTTGGTTTGTCCTTCGTATTGTGGATTAGGATGTTTGACAGAAATAATGGCTGCCATCCCTTCACGAACATCATCTTGGGTAAACGCTTCGTCTTTGTCTTTAACCAATTTTTGTTCGGTGGCGTATTTATTCATCACCCGGGTAATCGCCCCTCGGAAACTGTCTTCGTGAGCGCCTCCTTCGTGAGTATTGATGTTGTTGCAGTAGGAATAAATCGAAGGAATAAATCCTTCGTTATATTGAATCGAAACTTCGGCGAAAATACCGTTTTCTGACCCATAGGCATAAATCACTTCCGGGAATAAGGGGTCTTTGTTTTTGTTAATATATTGAACAAATTCTTTAATCCCGCCTTCATAACAAAACACTTCTTTAACCGGTGTTTCGGCACGTAAATCCTCAATGCTTAAATTTAATCCTGCGTTTAAATACGCCATTTGACGTAAGCGATCACGAATGGTTTCGTAATGATAGGTAGTTGATTCGGTAAAAATGGTCGGATCGGCTTTAAAGGAAACCGTTGTTCCTGTGCCTTCAGCGGTTCCAATTTCGGTGACGGGTAACGTCACTTTTCCACCTTGGGCAAATTCAATACGGTATTTCTTTCCACCACGACGAACTTCGGCGTGCATCCATTCGGATAAGGCGTTTACGACCGAACCCCCGACACCATGTAAACCCCCGGAGACTTTATAACCGCCCCCTTCACCAAACTTCCCTCCCGCATGGAGGACGGTATAGACGGTTTCTAAGGCTGGTTTTCCCGATTTAGCAACGATATCCACCGGGATACCACGGCCATTATCTTCCACTTTCACGGAACCGTCGGATAATAACGTAACGTGAATGTGCGTAGCATGACCGGCAAGGGCTTCGTCCACCGAGTTATCAACAATTTCCCAAACGAGGTGGTGTAAACCCGCGACACTGGTGGTCCCGATGTACATCCCTGGGCGTTTGCGAACCGCTTCAAGTCCTTCTAACACTTGAATGCTACTCGCGTTATAGTCTGAACTGACTTTTTCGCGGGCTTTTTCTTCGGCGAGTTCGCGTTTTTCTTTTTCTAATTGTGTTTCATTTGCCATGGTGTGGCCTCCTTGTAATGACGTGGTTGTTGATGGTGTAGATTGTATGGTTGGTATCGGGATAATGGGTTGTCGTGAGAAAGACTTGTTGAAGTTTTTCTAAAAAGAGCAAGAGTCGTTGTTGGGTTTTTTCATCGAGTTCGGATAAGACATCATCGAGGACAAGAATCGGTTTTTTTTCAGGATCTTCGATCAGGAAGTAGGGTGACATTTTAAGGGCAAGTGCCACAATGCGGTTTTCTCCTTGAGAGCCAAATGAGGCAATCGCTTGGTCCTCATAGACCACCACAAAGTCTTCTCGATGAACGCCAATGTGTGTGGTTTTTCGCTTGATATCTTGTTCGAGTGACTTTTCGAAAAGTAAGCGCGCTTGTTGGGGATAATCACCTTGAAGGTCGACATAAGGGACATAGTGCAGTTTGACGTGGAAGGTTTCTCCTTTAATAAGCCCCACCACTTTTCCCAGCACGCGGTTAATGTCGTGAAGATACGCCGCTCGGGCTTTAATAATCGGAAAACTTGCATCAATCAATTGTGTCGTTAATAGATCAAGGTGCTGGCGATCCACGTTGGTGTTTTTAAGCAAGGCATTCCGTTCTTTTAAAATCGCTTCATAGCGCGTAATCGCTACCAAGTAGGATGCTTGGTGCTTACTTAAGGTGATATCCAAGAATTGGCGACGGACACGGGGCGCATCATCAAACATAAGCACATCACGCGGTTCAAAGACAAGCACATTCAATACATTCGTTAATTCCGAAAGTTTTTGAATCGGTTTGAAATTAATGCGAACCTTTTTCCCTTGCGGGGTAAAACCAATTTCAATGGTTTTTTGGACGCCTTCGTGAACCACAACCGCTTTGATAAACGCTTCTTGCTCGCTTTTTTTAAGAAGAGCGCGGTCATCCGGTGTACGAAACGATCGCCCAAGGGAAACATAATGAATCGCTTCTGCAAGATTGGTTTTACCAGACCCGTTTTTACCTAAAAAAACATTCATTTTCCGATCAAAAACAACACGACAATATGCGTAAGAACGATAGTTAACAAGTTCAAGCGATTCAAGAATCATGCGGAACGAATGATAAAGTGACGACCTTCAATCATTAAGGTATCACCTGGATAAAGTTTTCGTCCGCGTCGTTGATCAGGTTGTTCGTTAACTAAAACAACATGATGTTGGAGATAGGTTTTGACTTCACCCCCGGTTGCAATAAGTCCTGTCATTTTTAAAAGCTGCCCCAATCGAAGATAGGGGGTACGAATGAGGACTTCTTCCGGTGTTTTGTTCGTCATAAACACATTCAAACCTCAATTATTATAGCATAAAAAAGAAAAATTAGGGAATATTTATATTCCCTAACACCCCTTATAAAATCGATTTTAAGACCTAATACGTGCGCACTGGTGTGGCAAGTTGGATGAGGGAGTCATCTTTATCATTCTTGATGACGAATGGTCTCATTTCGCCTAAAAAGCCAATTTTGATATCTTCCGCGTCCGCAGCGCGAATGGCTTCCATTAAATAGGCTGCATTAAAACTAATTTCAAATTTATCCCCATTGAAGGAAAAGTGAGATAACGCTTCGACTGCGGATCCGACTTGAGCGGATTTACTCGATACTTCAACTGAGGTTTCTGAAAGGGAGAGTTTAATCACATTTTCACGTTCGACCGAAAGTAAGGCAACACGTTCCATCGCTGCCATGAGTTCCTTGGCATTCGCAATAAGCGCAAAGTTTGTGGTTTTCGGAATGATATTGGCGGTATTTGGATAATCTCCACCCACTAAGCGAGAAATCAGCGTGGTCGTTCCAAATTCAAAGGTAATACGTTTATCGGTCGTGGATAACGTGACAGTTTCTTCGTTGTCTGCTAATCCAACCACATCCACTAACGCTTTTGCGGGAACATTGGCTGTGAATTTAACCGGTGCTTCAATGGCAACTTCCTTACGTGATAAGCGTGCAGAGTCTGTTGCTGTTGCCACGAGTTTGCCATCTCCTACATCCAAATTGACCGCGGTCATAATCGGACGTTGTTCTTTGGTGGAGGCTGCAAATGCGGTTTGTTCCACAATCTTCTTGAGAACTTTAGCGTTGATATCTAATTTGACCCCTGATCGATCAAGATCGAGTTCGGGATATTCTTCGACTTTAACGGAATTAAGTTTATAGGTAGAGCGACCGTCACTGACTTGTACGACGGTGCCATCAAATAATTCAACGGATAGGGTTTCACCTTCCACTTTACGCGCAATGTCTGCAAAGAGTTTGGCATTAACCAAGGTCCCCCCTTCTTCCATATCAGAAAGAATGGTTTTTCCTTGTGAAGCGATGGGAACACGTGTGAGGATGGAGAGTTCGTTATTCGAACTTAAAATCGTTAATCCTTTTTCATTAATAACAAGTTTAAAATTGGCTAAAACGGGGATCGGGTTCTTTGCAGCAATCGCCCGTGAAGCGATTTGTACATTCTTTAATAATTCGTCGCGAAGCACTTTGAATTTCATATAATCTTTCTATCTCCTTAAAGATAATAATCATAATAAGGCATGTGGTAAGTGTGGATAAGTCGTATTTCCCCTTATTTGCTCCTCTATTTTACCATATTTAAGTTAGGAAATAACGAGAGATTTTTATCGATTTAAGCAATCTTTTTTAAGCGTTGATTGAGTTGTTGGACAGCGGTCGCAATGGCACTGTCAACTTTCAACGATTTCTCCACTTTTGACACTGCATTCATTACTGTTGAATGATCTTTACCACCAAACAAACTTCCAATCTTTAAAAAGGGTATATCTAATAAGGTGCGAATGAGGTACATGGCGATATGACGGGCCATGGCGATTTGATTTGTACGAATACGACCCGTAATCTGGTTGGAAGTTAAGTTATAGTAGTCTGCTACCGTATTAATAATGCGGGTTTCGGTCAAAGAACTCGTGGGTGAACTCGAGCCCATTAAAGGTTGGACTGATTCCATCGCGAGCTCCATGGTGATGTGTTTAGTTTGCTTGATATTGATCACATAAAATAACAGACGATTCAGTGCGCCTTCGAGTTCTCGGACGTTGTTGGAAAAGCGTTCCGCAAAGAAATCAAGAACATCTTCCTCAAAATACGTAATATCCAAACCATTGGCTTGAATTTTATTTTTAAGAATAGCAACGCGAGTGGATAAATCAGGCACTAAAATATTCATAGTTAACCCTGAATTAAAGCGAGAAACAAGGCGACTTTCAATGCCACGAATTTCACTCGGATGACGATCGCTCGTTAAGATGATTTGTTTACCGGCATTAACAAGGTTATTAAAGATGTAAAAGAACATTTCTTCGGTTTTTGTTTTCTCTGCCAAAAATTGAATGTCATCGACCATGAGGACATCTACGTTTTTGAAGAAATCCTTCATGTTATCTTTGTCTTTTTCACCACTCACATACTTGATGAATTCATCAACAAAATCATCGGTGGTGATGTAAAGCACATTTAATGCAGACGCATTTTCTTTGATGTAGTTGCCAATCGCGTGGAGCAAGTGCGTTTTACCTAAACCCGATTGAGAATAAATAAAAAGCGGGTTGTAGTTAAATAATTTTCCTGGATTTGAGGCGATGAGTAACGCGGCTTGATACGCTTCGCGGTTAGATGTCCCAACGACAAAATTATCAAACGTAAATTTGCGATTAACAAAGGAATTAGCAAAGAAGCTTGATTTTTGAGGTTTATTGACAGGAATTTTTTCAAGTTCGCTCTTTTGAACAAATTTAAGTTTAAAGTTGGACTGGGTGACATCAAGAACGGTTTGACTCACCATATCCATGTAACGTGTATTCAATAAATTGACCGCAAGACCGGAGTTGACAACCACGACAATTTCGTCATTTTGAATCGTGTGAATGTATGAATCTGCGAAAAAAGAATCAAAAATGTGGCGATCGTTAATTTTTTGGCTCAAACGATCCAAAACACGTTCCCAAATTTGGGCGATTTCCGATAGGGTTGCAGTCACCATAATGTTTGTATTATAGAAAGATAATGTGCATAAGTATATACCTTTCTTTGTAAAATAAAATTTTCCACAAGATAACCCAAAAAAACACCGAAAAAATAACAATTTCCACACTTTCCACATCTTTTCTATGTGGAAAACTATGTGGACAACCTATTTCAACAGTGGAAAATGTGGATAACTTGAAATTCGTTGGATTTAACGTGGTTATTTAATTTATGGAGTGTGAATAGTTAAAAACAATCGACTCAAAGCGTTATTTTCTTTGACTTTTTATGGCTTCAGTGACTATAATTTTATGCGCGTATTTTTATACGGCTTGGAGGACTCGCTATGAAACGTACTTATCAACCTAGCAAAAGAAAACACCAAACAGTGCATGGATTTCGTGCCCGTATGGCGACCAAAACCGGTCGAACCATTTTAAGCAAACGTCGTCAAGAAGGTCGAAAAAAGCTTTCGGCGTAACGCTGTGAATAAAGTCTATCGGTTAAAGAAAAACGAGGACTTTCAACACACGATTTCCGGTAAAAAGCGTCTCGGAAATTCGAGCTTTACGATATACTTAACTCGAAATGAACTTGGTCAAGTCCGTGTGGGCATCTCCACCAGCAAAAAACTCGGCATTGCCGTTGTTCGTAATCGCATTCGTCGCCAAGTTCGTTCTATGATTCAGCACCGACTGGTTGTCGATCAATCCCTTGATCTTGTCATTATCGTTAAAAATGATTATCTTACCCGTTCTTTTCTCGATAACGAACAACAACTTCTCACACTGATTCGATCTTTAGGAGGATCGTTATTATCATGAAATTGAATAAACTACACAAGACCTTGATTTTGGTGGGTGGACTTTTTGTCCTTTCCTCGTGTACGGCTAGCTTTTGTTCGGAAGTTGATTTAACCCGAATGATGTATGCGTATGATTCTGGTTTGTCTTATAACGCGACAAGCCAAGTGCACGAAACCAATCCAGGTCTTCAACAAATTCTCGATCAAGCCGCAGAAGATGGCATTGATACACCTTCAGAAGCATTTTGGCTTGCCTTAGACAACAAAGTCTTAACCGCTGCGCGTGCGGAAGCGATTAATAACGGTGAAGGTAATCTAACAGATGAAGAAGTTTTGTTATCGTATGGTTATGTAAAGTTCTTGGGACCCAACTCCGTGGTCTGGTCCAACTGGGATAAATGGGTGGGCGAATTAAAAACCGACTTCCCCTTAGCAGAAACACCGAATCGTGATTTCACCACCCTTTATAAATCCGAAGTCGATCGCGCCGTGGCAACATACCGTAGTTGCATCACCACCACCTCGGGAAATTATGGTCCTGATGGCGAGTTTTTCTTTGAAGGAAAAACGTGGGCTGAAGCCTTTAACCGCGGCTTAATCGAAGGATTATTTGTCTATCCCGTCGCCTTCTTAATTGAAACCTTTAATTCGGCGTTCGCAAGCCCAATTTCTGGTTTAAGCCAAGTCCTCGCGATTTTACTGACAACCTTAATTGTGCGTGGTTTAATGATTGCTGCTACCTTTAAATCTACTGTGGCGACCCAAAAAATGTCGTTACTTCAACCGGAAATCGCCAAACTTCAAAATAAATATCCGAACTCCAACACCAACCAATTTGAACGTCAACGTTTGGCGCAAGAACAGATGGCTTTGTATAAAAAACACGGGGTCAATCCGTTTAATCAAATTCTGGTAGCATTTGTGCAATTCCCCGTCTTTATTGCCGTATGGGGTGCCATGACCGGATCCGCGGTGCTGGCGACAGGAAGTTTCCTCGGCTTGAACTTATCTTCCCCGCTTGGTGGTGTGATTACGTCAAGTTGGTTTGAAGCGAAATGGTGGACTGCTATTGTCATTTTCTTACTTATGACCGCTGCCCAATTCGTAGCGATGAAATTACCAATGTGGCTGCAAAAGAAAGCGCGTAAAGAAGTCGGTTCTACGATGAAAAATAATGCCGCTTCTGCCTCGCAATCCCAAGCCAATACGATTAGTAATGTCATGTTTGTGATGATTATTGTGATGGGTTTCTCATTACCCAGTGCGATGGGTGTGTATTGGTTTGTAGGGGCGCTTATTTCCTTAGGACAAACCTTATTAACACGAAAATTAATGGAGATTAAAAAATGAAAACATACACTGCAAAATCCCTCGAAGAAGCGTTAAAAGCGGCAGAAACGGAAATGCTAACCCCGTATCAAGAACTTGCCTATAAAGTCGTTGAAGAAAAAGCGGGTCTATTCTCTAAAAAAGTAGTTGTTGAAGTTTATGAACTAGCCGATGCAGTTGCTTTTGCAGAAAGCTACCTTGTCAAAACGATCAGTCAATTTGGCTTTGAAGTGAAAACTAAAGCGGAACTCAAAGGCGATATCATTCACATTACGCTAGACACATCGCGCAATCCGATTTTAATTGGAAAAAACGGTAAAACTTTACAAGCGCTCAACGAACTCACACGTTTAGCGACCTCAAGCAAGTTCCGTAAACGTTACCGCATTCTTTTAGACATTAACGAATACAAAGATGCAAAATACGAAAAAATTACCTCGATGGCGCGTCGTCTTGCCCGTGATGTGGCTAAAAACAAACAAGATATTACCCTTGATCCGATGCCTGCGGATGAACGTCGCGTGATTCACAATGCGTTATCGGGCATGCCGGGTATTAAAACAGAAAGTGTGGGTGAAGGTCATCGCCGCGCGATCTGCATTCGCTACGTTGGTTAAAAAGAACCCAGCCCGATAAGGGCTGCTTTTATTGATGAACACACCGTTACAAGATACGATTGTTGCCCTTGCGACTCCGCCAATGAAAAGTGCGTTGGCGATTGTTCGTATGTCGGGTTCACAAGCGTTTTCTATTTTAGGAAAAATCTTTTCAAAATCCATCACGTTAACACAACCGCAAATGATTTTTACAGGTTGGATTCATGATGGGGGAGAAAAAATTGATCAAGTCGTCGCGCTCGTCTATCAAAATCCGCACAGTTTTACGGGTGAGGATAGTGTTGAAATCATTACGCACGGCTCGCCTCTCATTACACAACAAGTTTTACAACTTTGTATTCGCCTTGGCGCCCGTATGGCGGAACGAGGTGAATTTTCTTCGCGTGCCTACTTTCATCAAAAGATTGATCTCATTCAAGCGGAAGCCATTCATGATGTCATTGATGCAGTCACACCCGAAGCGAAACGGCTGTCGCTCTTTGCGTTAGGCGGACAATTGAGTCAACAACTCCAACCCATTAAAACCGCGATTGCAGAGCTCCTCGCCTTAATCGAAGTCAATATTGATTATCCTGAGTATGAAGATATTGAACAAGTCACCTTAACGAAGGTAATCGATACATGTCAAACCTTAACGCAATCCATTCAATCGTTATTGGATTCCGGTGAAAAAAGTCGCCTGATTAAAGAGGGGATAAAAGTGGCCATTATGGGACGACCCAATGTTGGTAAATCCTCATTACTAAACGCCCTGATTAATGATGAAAAAGCGATCGTGACCGACATTGAAGGAACCACGCGTGATGTAGTAGAGGCCGAGTTTAATCTTGAAGGGATTTACATGAAAGTGTTGGATACCGCAGGCATCCGCTTAAGCGAGGATCGGGTGGAATCCATCGGGATTCAAAAATCCCTACAAACTATTCAACAAGCCGACATTATTCTTTACGTTTTTGATGCACAAAACCCCCAAGAAATCGACCCCCTGCTTCTCAACCCTGTTTTACAAAATAAACCCATTATTCGTGTGTATAACAAAAAAGATTTAACCACAAAACAATATGAGGATGGGGTCATGATTTCGGCAAAAACCAAAGATTTTGCCCGCTTACTTTCTGCGATGAAACAACGATTGGGGATTGAACCGATCCATTATCAACAACCCAACCTAACCAACGCCCGTCAACTGGGTGATTTAGGCAAGGTGAAGGGGTACCTTGAACAAACCTTAGCCGATGCATATGCCCAACAAACCATGGATATTCTTTCTTCCTCTTTACAACTTGCGTATGAAAGGATGATTCAACTCCTAGGGCTTGAAGGAAAAGTGGATTTAAGTGAAGAAATCTTTTCGCGTTTTTGTGTGGGTAAATAACCAATGATTGATACGCATTGTCATCTCAACGCCGATGTCTTTGAGGGGCGAGTGGAATCTATTCTCAAGGAAGCAAAAGGATTAGGCGTCCGCGAATTTTTTGTGGTAGGGTGGAACCAATATTCTTCAGAAAAAGCGATTGAATTGGCGAAACGATTTCCCGAAGTCAAAGCCGTCGTTGGCCTTCATCCAGTAGACACCGAAACGACCCAAGATATTGCGTGGTTAGCACCCATGATTGAAAGCAATCGCGAATATATTATCGCCGTGGGAGAAATTGGTTTTGATTATTATTGGCATAAAGAAGTCCACCAACACACCGTTCAAGCCCGTGTCTTTGACCAACAAATGGCGATTGCAGAGCGATTTCATTTACCCGTTGTGATTCATTGCCGTGATGCCTATGATGCGCTTTTAGTGCATTTACAAAACAGGGGTGGAACGTATCATGGCATTATGCACTGTTTTGGTGGCACAACCGAACAAGCCAAAGGATTTTTGGATCTTGGTTTTGATCTATCATTTGGTGGGCCTATTACCTTTAAAAACGCCCATATGTCAAGAGAGGTTCTTA
>Ga0222714_10002721_pt1 | contig 18485 bp, 26 predicted proteins | sample C33_3DmetaG_FD_165048 | JGI IMG/M metagenome (GOLD analysis project Ga0222714, IMG submission 165048) | Estuarine water microbial communities from San Francisco Bay, California, United States - C33_3D | ecosystem: Environmental > Aquatic > Marine > Unclassified | place: USA: California...
TAACCCCCTTTTTAATGGAGTTCTTATGGCAACCTTTAGATGTTTAACAAGTGGACAGACAGTCACTTTTACCTATCAGCACGATATTGATTCGATGAAGGGTCATCAAGGTTATGTAAGAATTGATGAAATTCAAGAAGAACCTTCTGAGAAGCAAATAGTCTTGCAACCTCCAGTACCTGTTAAGAAGATGGGTCGACCAAGGAAATCAAATGTCTGAGATTGATCCACGAGAATTTGGTAAATTGGAAGCCCAAGTTGAGGCTTTACAGGCAGAAGTCCATGCACTTCGCCAAGATATTAAAACACTTTTAGAGATGGCAAACAAGTCTAAAGGTGGCTTTTTCGTTGGAATGGCTATTGCCTCTGTAGTAGGCGGTATCATTTCTTTCATTGCAACCAAGCTAGTTCGATAAGGATTTATATGCCTCAAGTTGGAAACAAGAAATTCCCATACACAGAAAAAGGCGAGAAAGAAGCCAAAGAGTATGGAAAGAAGAAATCTATGCCCGTTACTGTAATGATTGCTATTGGTAAGCCTAAAGCTATGCCTACCCGTGGTGGTCGTACCGCTACCAACATGATGAAAAAAGCAGGTCGTGGGAAATGAAACCCGCCACCAAGATTAGGAAAGTAATGCGTGAGTTTAAGGAAGGAACTCTCCACTCTGGCAAAAAAGGCCCTGTGGTGAAGAATCCTAAACAAGCCATTGCCATTGCTATTTCCGAATCTAAAAGGAAGAAGAAATGAAACAAGGTCTGTACGCTAACATCAATGCCAAACAAGAACGCATCAAAGCTGGTTCTAAGGAAAAGATGCGTAAGGTTGGTTCTAAAGGCGCTCCTACTGAGGCGGCATTTAAGGCTGCGGCTAAGACCGCAAAGAAGAAATGATCCCTGAATCATTAGACAAAACAACTGTTAATCAGTTACTTCTGTCTCATGGGACATGGAAACATCTTTTTTACCGATGCTATTCAGAAGTAAGCCCTGATTACAAAAACTATGGCGGTCGTGGAATTGATGTGCATCTATCGTGGCATGGAGAAGATGGCTTTTATCAATTTATCCAAGATGTTGGACTTAGACCATCAAAAGATTACAGTCTTGATAGAATTGATGTGAATAAAGGTTATTCGCCAGAAAATGTGAAATGGTCAACTAGCATTGAGCAAGCCAATAATCGAAGGAATAGCAAGCGATACTTGTTTGAAGGCGAGAATCTTACGTTGGCTGAGATTGCTAGAAAAACAGGAATTGGATACCAAAGAATCTGGAAAGCAACAAAGATTTATGGTGATCCATCAGAACACACAAAAATTGATCCAGATCGTGGCAAACGTATGTATCAAGGTGAATTACGCTCAACAACTGAGATTGCTAAAATGGTCAATATGAAGCCAGAAACGCTTATGCAAAGATTAAGAAATGGCTTAGATTTTGATTTAGCTATTGCATTACCACCTCAGCCTGGTGTACACTTCACAGGAAGATCATCATGGTCTTAAAAAAATACCAGAATCCAAAAGGCGGATTGAATGAGGAAGGTCGAGAGTTCTACAAAAGGACTGAGGGACTGAACTTAAAAGCGCCTTTAAAAACGGGTAATTCAGGTCGACGATCTAGTTTTTTAGCACGAATGGGCAATATGCCTGGCGCTGAGATGAAAGATGGGAAGCCTACCCGACTCCTATTATCTCTTAGAGCTTGGGGTGCATCGTCCAAGGAAGACGCTAAAGCTAAGGCTAAAGCGATCTCTAAGAGGAATAAATGAGACCTGTATCCGTTGGAGTTGAACCTGCAGCCGCTACGTTGACTACTGTTTATACAGTACCAACGGGTTACTACGCCAAATTCACAGTCATGTATATCCACAATACTGGTGGATCGACAAAACACATTACTGTGGTGTGGAATGATGCAAGTACCGCTACTTCCTACGACATCCTAACTGAATACAACTTTACTTCTAAGCAATACCTTCAATTTGATGGCAATGCTTACATCGTTTTGGAAGAAGGCGATAAGATTCAAATTACGACTGAAGCGGGTAGTACATTCAGTTTTATTGCAACCTTTGAGGTTCAGGGAGCACAACGAACATGACCTACTTAGAACTTGTTAACGATGTGCTAGTTCGCTTGCGTGAAAGCACAGTATCTACTGTTGGCGAAACAACCTATTCTTCTTTGATTGGCAAGTTTGTCAATGATGCTAAGAGACAGATTGAAGACTCTTATTCATGGAACGTCTTGGCTCAAACAATCACAGTTACGACTGCTTCTGGTACAAGTTCCTATGCTTTAACAGGTGTTGGTCAGAAGTTTCGTATTAACGATGCTATCAATACTACAAGTGTTATTACTTTAGATAACACTACTGTTTCGGATATGAACCGAAAGTTAAACTTCGGTACGCCTTCACAGTCTATTCCTTCAGAGTTTTGCTTTAGTGGTGTAGATGGCAATGGCGACACAAAGGTTGATTTATTCCCTGTTCCTGATGGCGTATATACGTTGAAGTTCGATGTAACTGTGCCACAAGCAAATCTAAGTTCCGATTCAACATCTGTAAAAGTTCTTGATTACTTAGTGACTCAGAGTGCGTATGCTCGTGCCTTGATTGAGCGTGGTGAAGATGGTGGAACAAACTCTACTGAGGCTTATGCCTTGTTTAAAGGAATGCTCTCTGACGCTATTGCGATGGAAAGCACTCGTTACCCTGAAGACAATTTTGAGGCAGTCTAATGGCAGCTCCACTACAAAGTTACAGTCTTTCAGCACCAGGCTTTTATGGACTGAATACTGAAGATTCTCCCCTTGATTTAGGGGCGGGATTTGCTTTGGTTGCTACCAACTGCATCTTGGATCAGTATGGTCGTATTGGTGCTAGAAAAGGTTGGTCAAGGGTTAACTCTTCCTCTGGAAACCTTGGTGCTAATGATGTTGGTGTAATCCATGAGTTAGTCCAGACTGACGGGACTCTTACAGTTCTATTTGCTGGCAACAACAAGATATTCAAACTTGGCACTTCTAATGCGGTAACTGAGTTAACCTATGGTGGTGGCGGTTCTGCTCCAACTATCACGGCATCTAACTGGCAAACTGCCTCCTTAAATGGGATTGCTTATTTCTTTCAAACAGGTCACGATCCTCTAATTTTTGACCCTGCTGTTAGCACAACAACATTTAGACGAGTCTCTGAGAAGTCAGGTTATGTAGCAACTGTTCCACAAGCCAACATCTGTATCTCTGCTTTTGGTCGTCTCTGGGTTGCTAATACTACTTCTGACAAAACAACCATTACCTTCTCTGATCTGATTGCAGGTCATGTATGGGGGGGTGGTACTTCAGGCTCATTGGATGTTTCTCGTGTATGGCCTAATGGTGCGGATGAAGTGATGGGCTTGGCAGCGCATAATGATTTCTTGTTTATCTTTGGTAAACGACAGATTCTTGTTTATTCTGGTGCTTCTACACCCGCATCTCTTGTTCTAAGCGACACAGTAGGCTCTATTGGTTGCATAGCAAGGGATACCATACAAAGTATTGGTACTGATGTAGTTTTCTTGTCAGACTCAGGTGTTCGTTCACTAATGAGGACTATTCAAGAGAAGTCTGCACCCCTGAGAGACCTATCTAAGAATGTTCGTTTCGACTTAGCTTCATCATTGGCAAGCGAAACATTGGCCAATCTGAAGTCTGTTTACTCAGAAAAAGAAGCCTTTTATCTACTTGTTTTACCCGCATCTTTTCAAGTTTACTGCTTCGATACCAAGCAAACATTGCAAGATGGTGCTTCCCGTGTAACCAAATGGGACTCAATTGCTCCTACTGCTTTGCGTTCTTTGCGTAATGGCGACTTGTACATTGGTAAAAATGGGTATATCGGTAAGTATGGAACTTATCTTGATGACACAACAACGTACCGATTTGCGTACTACACAAACAATGCTGACTTGGGAAACCCTAATCAGATTTCTATTCTGAAGAACGTGACTGCAATTGTGATTGGTGGCTCTGACCAGTATTTAACAATCAATTGGGGATTTGATTATTCTGGTGCTTATCGTGCAGAGAACATTTACATTCCTTCACAGACAAGTTATGAGTATGGAACTGCTGAATACAACATTGCTGAATACACAAGTGGTGTGCCAATTAAGACACTAACGGCTAATGCTTCAGGTGCAGGGAAGATTGTCCAAACAGGGTATGAAACAACCATTAAAGGTGTCTCATTTTCATTGCAAAAGATTGAAATTCAAGCCAAAGATGGCAAAATGGGCTAAGAGGTAAACTATGTCAAATTACACCAAAACCACTAACTTTGCATCAAAAGACAACCTGTCGCCTGGCAATCCTCTAAAGATTGTCAAGGGTACTGAGATTGATACAGAGTTCAACAACATTCAAACTGCTGTTGGCACTAAAACAGACAATGCTTCTGCCAATATTACTGGTGGTTCGATTACTGGTATCACAGACTTAGCGGTTGCTGATGGCGGTACTGGTGCTTCTACGGCTACTGCTGCTCTGAATAACCTCTTGCCTACCCAAACAGGTAACGCAAACAAGTATCTACAAACTGATGGAACTAATGCCACATGGGATGCAGTAAGCCTTTCTACTTCTGATATTACTGGCACTTTGCCTGTCGCTAATGGTGGTACTGGTGTAACTACCTCTACTGGTACAGGCGCAGTTGTTCTGTCAAACAGTCCTACTTTGGTTACTCCCGCCTTGGGAACTCCTGCTTCTGGTACGGCTACTAACCTCACAGGTCTGCCGATCTCAACAGGTGTTTCAGGTCTTGGCACTGGTGTAGCGACATTCTTGGGTACGCCTTCAAGTGCTAACCTTGCATCTGCTGTAACAGATGAAACTGGTTCTGGTGCTTTGGTGTTTGCCAATAGTCCAACATTGGTTACTCCTACTTTGGGTACTCCAGCTTCTGCTACTTTGACCAATGCTACTGGTTTGCCAATCAGTACTGGTGTAAGTGGTTTGGGTACAGGTGTGGCTTCTTTCTTGGCTACTCCTAGTTCAGCAAACTTGGCTACTGCCGTATCTGATGAAACAGGTAGCGGTGCATTGGTCTTTGCTAACTCACCTACTCTTGTTACTCCTGCTCTTGGTACACCTTCTAGTGGCACTTTAACAAACGCTACAGGGCTTCCAATTGCTACTGGTGTGTCAGGTCTAGGAACAGGAGTAGCAACTGCTCTAGCGGTCAATGTAGGCTCTTCTGGCGCACCTTTGGTTAATGGTGGTGTGCTTGGTACTCCATCAAGCGGAACTGCTACCAACTTAACTGGTTTGCCTTTGTCTACTGGCGTGACAGGAACACTTCCTGTTGCCAATGGTGGTACAGGACAGACTTCTTACACAGATGGTCAACTGTTGATTGGTAACTCTACTGGCAACACTCTGACCAAAGCTACTTTAACTGCGGGTTCTGGAATTACTGTTACCAATAGCGCAGGTGGAATCACTATTGCGGCTACTGGTGGCGGTGGATCAGGCGATGTAGTTGGCCCAGCTTCTGCTACTGACAATGCTTTCACTCGATTTGATGGCACAACAGGTAAGTTGATTCAGAACTCTACTGGTGCGACATTGAGTGATACTGGTGGTGCTACTTTCACAGGCTCTGTTGATGTTGCAGGTACTTCTACAGCAGGTTCTAACATCAAGCTGTACGAAGATACTGACAATGGTACAAACTATGTGTCATTTAAAGCACCAGATACTATTGCTGCAAATGTAACTTGGACACTTCCAAGTGCTGATGGAACTAGCAATCAAGTATTGACTACAAATGGTACTGGAACTTTGTCTTGGTCTACAGCTAGTGGCTCAAGCCAATGGACAACTAGCGGTTTAAACATTTACTACAGCACAGGGAAAGTTGGTGTTGGCACAAGCACAATTTCATCACAACTTGATGTTCGTAATGGTGCAACTAATGCAACTGGAATTAACACCAATGCAAACCAAATATCTATAACCCACAACTCAAACACTGGTGTTGGTGGTCAGGCTGAACCTGCGGGTTTTGTTGTTGTTCGGGACAAGGCAAGCACAACTGCAAGCGGTGATTTTCTAGGTGGTTTGTCTTGGAATTCAAGATATTCTGATACAGAAGACAGAGCAGGTTATGCATCAATTCTCGCTGTAGCCACAGGTGCGGGTACTGCCGATTTAACTTTCAATACAAGTTCTTCAAATATAACGACAGCAGAACGATTAAGACTTAATGGCAATGGCGCACTTATTTTGTCGGGTGGTACAGCCACGGCAAGTGGTGTCGGCATCACATTCCCCGCAACTCAATCAGCATCAACTAATGCTAATACGTTAGATGACTATGAAGAAGGTACTTGGACACCTGCGATAACTGGTATCACTTCAGTAACCTATACACAACAATATGGCAATTATGTAAAGATTGGCAAGCAAGTTACTGCATATGTTCGTCTTTTAATAAGCGGAGGAACTGGTAGCGGTGCGCAAGTATCAATAACTGGTTTGCCATTTACATCTGCTTCTTCTGCAAATGGTGGTAATGGTGGTGGTGCTGTTACATACAAACAACTTACAGCATCTGCTATTTATCCTCATATAAATGAATCTTCAACACAATTTGATTTTTATTTGACTGAAACATCAGCACCAACTGGATTAACTTTAACTGGCTCTCAAAACGGATATCTTATGGTATCAGTTACCTATCCTGTATAACTAGCATGGATGTGCTAGTCGGACACTTAACTTAAAGGAAATTATCATGGCATTAACTAAAGAAACAGTAGTTGACCAAATCACAGTCACCGAGAACGGCATCGTTCTCTATCGTGAAGCAACACGCATCATGGAAGATGGCGTTCAACTAAGTCAAACCTACCATCGTTCAAGCCTCACACCCGCACAAGACCTGACAGGCGTTCCCGCTAATGTCGTTGCAATCTGCAATGCGGCTTGGACACCTGAAGTAATTGCGGCTTATCAGGCGGCACAGGCTGCGGCTGAAGCGGCTCGTAACGCATAAAGGAAATAGTCATGGCAACACAATCACAAATTAACGCATCATTGGGGTTGCCTCCTGGTATCAATCCAGATGGCTCTTGGAATGCTCAGGACTACATTGCTCGTAGAGTTGCGGGACAAGTAGATACTCAAGCCCAAGTAGATGCGGCTCGTGCTTCTGCTCAAGCTGAATTGTCAAGAGCACCTGGTCAATCAGTAACCGATGCCTCTGGTAGAGAAGTTCAATTAACATCTTATCGACCTGGCTTTGATGCTAACAACGTCACTACTCAGACCTATCTTGGTGAGTTAGAGGCTAGGGGTGGTATGGACACAACCTCTCAACTGTTTAAGCAAACTGCTACACCTGCACAATTGGCGGCTAATGCTGCTGCTTATCAAGTGGAATTAGCACGACTCCAAGAGATTGATAGACAAGCGGCTTTGGCGGCTCAACCAACTGGCTTACTTACTGGTGCTAGTGATACGGCAAAGCAAGCAATGGAGAATGTTGCTGTGAAAAAATCGTATACAGATGCTGAAATAAAACAAGCCCTAAAAGACCTAAGTTTTCTTGATCCAGCTTTACCTATCAAAACCATTATTTCTGAAGCAGAAAAACTTGGAATTGACAAAGACAGGGTTGTTAAGAACATTAGTTCTTTTACATACACGGCTGAAAATGTTGATAAATTAGCAAAACAGATTCTTGCTCAAAACACGACAGCAACTTGGAAAGGCGATGTTAAGCCTGAAACTGCGGCTCGTTACATGGCTGATGATCTTGCTAAAAGTGGCATCACAGACATTTCTCAAGTTGGTAAAGGCACTACTGGCATCATAAATAAAGAAACTGGTGAGAAACTTGTCTCTGGTTATGGTGAAAGAACTAAAGGTAATCTTTGGTCTGGTTCATACGAAGGTGCAGGAAATACTGGTTTTGGTGTTCAGTTTACTGACGATGGCAAACCTATGTTTTATACAGAAGGCGCATCGTCTAGCACTCTGAAAAGAGACTTAATTAAAGCCGCCATTATTGCGGGTGCAGCTATTGGTATTGTTGGCCCTGAAGCACTTTCTGGAATATTTGGTTCTGGAACAGCGGCTCTTACTGCTACAGAAGCGGCAGGCTTGGGCTTAACTGCAACAGAAGCGGCTGCGCTAGGATTTACTGGGGCTGAGTTAACTGCGGCAGGATACACAGCGGCAGAGGTGGCGGGAACTGCTGCGGCAAGTACTGGTCTTTTGACGGGTGCTACTAATGTGGCGGCTACCAATGTTGTTGCTGATGCAGCAACGGGTCTTACTGCTTCACAACTTTCTTCTGCGGCTAAATTAGGCTTAACTGCGGCTCAATATGCAGGTTTGCTAACTGCGGGTGGTCAGACTGCGGCAGGTCTTCTGCAACAACAAACATCTAAAGAAGCGGCAGATAAAGCAAGGGCAATGATTGATGTTGAGACTGCTGCGGCTAAACAAGCGGCTCAGTTTAGACCAGTAGGAATGACCACTCGTTTCGGTACATCTGAGTTCAAAGTTGATCCTGTAACAGGTCAGTTGATAAGCGCAGGATATACGGCAAGCCCAGGTGTTTTAGAAGCACAGAATCGTTTGGTTGCCTTGGGTAATCAAGGTTTAGCACAAGCAGAAGGCGCACAGGCACAGTTTGCTCCTTTACAAACAGGCGCACAACGTCTATTTGAATTAGGACAAGGTTACTTGGCTCAAAAGCCTGAAGATGTTGCTCAAAACTATCTCAATCAGCAGATGGCTTTGCTACAACCAGGCAGAGAGACTGAACTTGCTAATCTGCAAAACAGACTGCAACAACAAGGTCGTGGTGGTTTGGCAGTTGCTCAAGGCGGTGCTTTGGGTGATACAACTCCTGAACTACAGGCTTTGTATAACGCTAGAGCGCAACAAGAGGCTCAATTGGCGGCTAATGCTCAACAGTATGGTCAACAGAATGTCGCATTTGGTGCGGGTCTGTTAGGTACTGGCGCTCAGACTATGGGTCAATACTATGCGGGTCAACAAGCCGCTTATGCTCCTTACACAACTGCTTTAGGTCAATTTACAAACTTAGAGCAATTGGCACAACAACCCCTTCAAATGGGTGCAAGCCTTGCTCAACAATCTGCTCAAGCAGGTGCTAATGTTGGTCGTTTAGGCTTATTGGGTGCAGGACAGAGTGTTGCTCTTGCAACTGGTGCTGATGCGACTAGAAATCTAACATCATCAGCATTAGGTGGATTAACTTCTAATCCTTTATTTACAGATGCTTTAACCAAAATAGCGGGTGGTACACCTGTTAATGCGTTAGATTTTAGTGCATACGGAAAAGGTGATGTTGGCTTCCAAAATATGCTCAACGACATTTACGGATAAGGAATCATCATGGCAGAAACTAATATCGTAGCGGGTCTTTTTGGTTTGACTCCACAAATGTATGGTGAGCAACAACGCAGAAGTGCTTTGCGTGAAGGCATCGACCTTGCAAAGCTAACTCCTGGTGAAGCTGGTGCGGCAATGACCTATGCGGGTGCTAGAGGACTCGGTGGTGCTATTGCTAATGCTCTTGGTGTGGAAGACCCACAACTAAAGATGATTAGTGCTCGTCAACAGATTATGAGTCAACTTGACCAATCTGATCCTGAGTCGATCATAAAAGGCGCTCAAATGTTGGCACAGATGGGTGACCAACAAGGTGCTATGGCTCTTGCTGACTTTGCTCGTAAAGCGCAGAGTGAGATGGCTTTGGCTCAACAACGTCTTGCTGCGGCTGGTCGTGAACGTCAACAAGCACTTCCTCCTGCTATTCAGATTGCTCAAGCAATAGCTAATGCAAAAATTGGTATTTCTAGATTAGAAGCTCTACCAGAATCTCCTGAGCGAGATGAAACTCTAAATCGTCTAAGATTTAATCTAGAAGAATTGCAACGTCAGGGAGGCGTAAAACAACCTGACTTTTTAGCAAAAGCAGCTGAATTGCAAAATTTAAAAGCCAATTTGCGTGTACTAAAAAGTCAACCAGAACCCAACAAAGAAGCTATTCTAAGATTAGAAGATAGCATTCAGGCAATTGAAGGAGTTGAAAAAGACAAGCCTATTGCATCTGGTACAGATAGAGATGCGTATTCACGAGAAATGTATGACAACAAAATATATGTTGATTTAACGCCAGTACAAAAAGCCGCAGTAAATAAGCGTTTAGAAGCAGAACAAGGTACAAGAGCTGAAAAAAGCGCACCTAAAGTTTACGCACCTGAACAACCAATAGCACCTAAAGATTGGGAAAACTTTACCTTAAATGTATTAAGTAAAGACCCAATTATGCAAGACACATCAAAAATTTTAGCTGAAGGCCCAAAACTTATTAACATTATTAGAAATTCAACAGCAAATGATATTTCAGCAGCGGCACTGCCAAAGGCTTTAGCAAGTTTTATTGGTAAAGATAGTAGTTTGTCTAATTTAGATACTGCAACCTTTGCCAGAACTGGTGGTCTTGATGATCGTTTGGCTGCAGATGTAAATAAATTCTTTACTGGTAGAGCAACAGAAGTAAAAAAAGACCAAGCCGAAAGATTTGCTATTGCCCTTTATCGTGGTGCTCTGCTTGAACGTAAGAAAAAACTAGAAACGGCTGCAGAAGAGTTTGGATATGAGACATCGCCAAATTACAAAAAATCATTAAAGAATATTGACGCTCAACTTGCTCAGTTTAAACTTGTTAAAAAAGGTGAAAGCGCACCAACTGCAACAAAAACTGGCAATCCTTTAGTTGACAAGTGGCTATCCACTGATGCGGAGAAAAAGTAATGGCAACTTATGAACAAGTAATAGAGGCATTGCGTAGGGCAGATGAAGCAGGTAATGCTGATGATGCTCGAAAACTAGCTCAAATGGCCTCTGAACTGCGACCAGAAGGCGCTGGTGGAGGTCGAGGCTTTCTTGGTGGCCCTACTGCTGAAGGTAAGGCAAGAGCCGCAACAGGACTTGGCGAACTGTTATACGAAAGTGTAAAGAAGGGTGTTACGCAACCATTTGCTAGGTTTGCCGCAGGTACTGCCATGCAACAAGGCACATTTGCTGGCGCATTTCCTACTCAACCTGAGTTAGAGCCAATTACTACTGAGAGTGTTCAGCGTGGTATGGGTGTTGATACTGGAATTCGTCCTGCAACAACTACGCAACGATATTTAGGGGCGGGTGTAGAGGCCTTGGCTGACCCTACTAATTTAATTGGCTTACCAGTAACTACAGCAGGTCGATTGGCTCTTGCTACTGGTTCTACTATGGCGGGTGTTGGTGGTGAATTTGGTGGTGAAGTTGGTAAACAGGTGGGTGGAGTTACTGGTCAAGTAACAGGTGGTATTTTGTTTGCTTTGCTGTCAGGTGCTGGTGCTACAAAAGGTGTTGGTTTGATGGCAGAAGCCAAAAACAGAGTAAACCTTAAAGACTTTAATGTTGAAGATTTGGCTGGTGTTGAGGGAACTTCTCAGGCTCAAGATTTAATCAAACGAGCATTAGATGCCGATCCTAACTTAACAAAACGATTAGAAGACATTCGTAAAAAGATTGCTTTTGTTGGTGGTCAACCTGACATCTTGGCTGCTGGAGCTGTTGACAATAAAGTTTTGGAAACAGGTTTAAAAGATTTAGTAACTAAAGATGCAAAAATTGCAAATGATTTAGAAATAATTTATAAAGACTTGCAAGCCGCTGTTCGCACAAAGGCTAATCAGTTGTACCCACAACCTAGTTCGGGCAACAAATTCATTCCTGCTGATATTCCAACTGCATCGGCAAAACTTGCAGAACTTGAAGTTGATTATGGGAAAAGATTAAAAACCCTTTCTGACCAACAAGAAAAACTTACACAGTCTTTAAATTTAGCAGGGAATATCACTCCTATTGAACTTGGCAAACCAATTCAGGGTGTTGTTTTAGCACAAGAGGCTGCGGCTCGAAATGCCTTAAAACCAGAGTATGAAAGCGTATTAACCCAAGCATCTAAACTTGGTGCTATCTTACCTGCTGACCAAACGCAATCTTTACTAAATACGGCTAGAGATTTGTTTATGAAAGACCCTTGGGGACGTCAATCTGACTTGTTAAAACTCGTCCAAAAGCAAGGCGCAGAGTTTTCAAGACTTAGAAAACAAAGAGAAGTTGACACAACTTTACCCGCAGTTCCTGGTCAACCACCTATTGATTTGACTGTTGGCTTAGATATTACAAGCCTAGATTCATTAAAAAGGCGTGTGGCGGCAGATATTCGCACCATTAAGAATGATGCTACTAAAGACAAGTTAATCTTGTTGCAACAACGTGTAGATGAGGCTTTAGATCAAGTTCAAAACTCTAGTGGGAATATCAATGTTAATTTTCGTGGTGAAAAGACAACATTTGGTGATGCCATGTCCAAACTTGATTTGGACTACTACAACAAGGTTGGAATTCCATTTAAGGATGCCGATGCCATTCAGAAGATTGGCTCACAAGAGTATGCAGAAAGAATTGCTCCTCAGTTAGCAAATAGCCCTACAGCAATGACTCAATTCTTGAAGGTTGCTGGGGATGAGGGGATGCCATTGGCTGAAAAAGCAGTTATGTCAAAGCTATATAACGCTGCTTTGAACAAAGAAGGTTTTATTGATCCTATAAAACTAAACTCTTTAATTACAAAGACAAGCAACAATGGTGGATATAGCGATATTCTTGCTCTATTGCCTGGTCTTAAAACAAGGCTTGATGATGCCGCCAACAGAGCAAATCTTCTTTCTGGAGAGCGAGTAGCCATTGATGATGCCGCTAAGACTGAGAGGATTCGTTTAGGCGATTCTTTCTTGGCAAACTATGAAACTGGTGGTGTTGATGCAATTACAAGCCGTATGCTTGGTTCTACTGGTAAAGGTTATCAAGCAAAGTTCTTTAATGATTTAGCTAAACTTTCTCCAAATGACCAAACTAACACTACTTTAGCGGTTCAAAACGCTATGGTTACAAAGATGTTAGATAGTCAAAACCCGTTTGCTTATTTGGAAAAGAATAAGGATGCGTTTGTTCGTCTGTTTGGTAGACAACATTACGATAATTTGGCTTCATTGGCTGATGTACAGCGTTTGGCAACCAAAATAGATGTTAATAGTCTTCCTTTAGATCAAGCGGCTATTAAAGAAATGGGTAACTTACAACGCCTTTTAGGAGGTGTTGATCCCAAGCGAGTATCTGCAATCTTGGTTAACCAAATTGCTAGTGTCTTTAACAAGGGCTTCCGCATTGCAGCTGCAGTTGGTCAGAAAAACATAGATGACGCTACCAAAGAGGCTCACAGAAAACTCTTTATGGACAAGGGTGGCTTGGATGGCGTTATCAAAGCATCTACCCGTCTGATAAACAAAAAAGGCAAAGAAGTAGAGTTATCAGATTTTGTTAAGCCTGGTGATTTATCAAACTTGGCAAACTCATTGGGTATGTCTGTTTTGCGTACTGGGTATTTGGGTGGTTCTGTAGCGGCTTCACCAAGCGAGGTGATTGCTCCTGAACCTGAGTCTGCTTACGAATACACACCTGCTCGGTAATGAAAGACGGGCTGTTTGCTATCTCGGTGGCAGTCCTGATTCTTTGCTTTGTAATCTTTTGTAGTTATATTATTGTTTGGGCATTTCCGTGATCGCCTTTCTCTTGGCGGCAACCATAGAGTACCGATGTATTAAATGGACTTGGAGTGGTGATGTTTACAACCGAAGGGTTGTTTGCATTAAGTGGGAGAGAAAGAAATGATTGATCCGATAACGGCTCTAGCTGGCATTCAGTCAGCAATTAGCATGGTCAAGAAGGCAGCAGGTGTTGCCCAAGACCTAGGTTCACTTGCGCCCATGATTGGTAAGCTATTTGACGCTAAGTCTGTAGCTACCAAAGCCATGCTTCAGGCTAAACAGTCTGGCAAAGGCTCAAACATGGGTACGGCTTTGCAGATTGAGATGGCTTTAGAACAGGCTAGAGCGTTTGAAGAAGAGTTAAAGATGCTCTTTATGCAGACAGGAAAGATTGATGTCTGGAACAAGATTAAAGCCCGTCAAGCAGAGATGGACTTGGCAGATGCCAAAGAGATAAGTGCGCTAAAGAGGGCAGAGAAAGAAGCCAAACAGAAAGAGCAAGAACAATTAGAGATTGGTTTGGCAATAGGTGGAGTTTTCTTTGTTCTGTTTTTAATCTTTGTTGGCATTTATGAGTTGATGGAATTCTGTCAAACTACCAGAAGGTGTGGTCGGTGAATGAGTATCAGAAGACCTTTGACTTGTGCTTAAAAATCTTCGTTTACGGGGTAGTGGCACTTTATTTCTTGGGTTTTCTAAAGTTCTTACCTGATGATCTGTCGGACAAAGTTGTTAATCTTTTACTTGGAATGATTGGACTGTAATGCTATCTCTATTTTCTACTCTCGGTGGTTTGTTGATTTCTGGTTTACCAAGGTTACTAGATTTCTTCCAAAATAAAGCAGACCAGAAGCATGAATTAGCCTTGGCTAACATCCAAGTGCAAATGCAACTTCAGATGATGGCTCAAGGGTTCGCTGCCCAAGAGCGCATGGAGGAGATTCGCACAGACCAGATTGCCATGCAGTCTGAAGCACAGATGACCGAGGCGGCTTTAAAGCACGATGAGAAGGTCTTAGAGAAGGCTTCTCAATGGGTTGCCAACTATGTTGGTACTGTCAGACCAACAGTGACCTATATCTTTGTGTTTGAGTTGTGTGCCATCAACGCTTGGATTGCCTACTACATCTACTCTCGCCCTAGTTTGGTGATGAACATGGATGATTTGATTCGTTTGTCAGACATTATTTTTAGCAGCGATGAGATGGCTATGCTGGGTGGGATTATTGGCTTCTGGTTCGGATCAAGAGGTTGGGCTAAGAAATGAAAGTAAGCAAAGCGGGTGAGGACTTGATGCACTTCTTTGAAGGCTACAGAAACAAGCCTTATCGGTGTTCTGCTGCCATTTGGACTGTTGGTTGGGGTCACGCTATGTATGCAGACCAATTAGCCCTCCCAAACGTCCGCAAAGAGGGTTATACAGGGCTTATCAGGTCTGACTATCAACTTAAGGGGGAAGATGCCCGTGTTTGGTCTAAAGATGAATTGGTCGATTTGTTCAAGGTTGACATCAATACTTTTGAACGTGGTGTTCTTCGACTTTCTCCTACTCTTGCTAATCATCAAAGCAAATTCGACGCTGTTGTCTCTTTTGCGTACAACGCTGGGTTAGGGAATTACCAAAGGTCAACCATCCGCATGAAGGTCAATCGTGGCGATTGGGAGGGTGCTGCCGAGGCTTTTATGATGTGGACAAAAGCGGGTGGGAAAGAAGTCTCAGGGCTTGTCAAAAGACGCAAGGCAGAGGTTGCTTTGTTTAACGCACCCGCCTAAGAGGCTCTTGATACTTCTCAGGTGGTGGTGGCAGCATCTTCTCTGAGGGTGGAGTCCATCCATGTTTTCTCCAAATAGCCTGAACATCTGATCCTGAAGACCATACGAAATCCTTGTTTGGCACAGAGGGGTAACTGATCTTGGAATATGGGGGTTTTTCTATCATTGTTTCTCCGTTGTGTAACTGTGGTAGATGTAGCCAAACTCAATCTTGCCGACCAGGGACTCTGGTATCCAAGTTCTGCGTCCATCCTTGTACTGCCTGAAGTGTCCACGCCTTTTGTGTTGTCTAGGACTGTTGCGACCATTCCCAGTAGCCACGATGTCGTGTGTTGCTGGTTTAGCAGTAACGTCAATAACTTTCCACTCAAACAATGGCTGCTTGTTTCTGCGGATGCGCTTACTGTTGGATGCTGATGGCAATGCTTTGTAAACACGGGTTCTCTCGTGTATGTCCATTGCTTTACGCATATATTCCGCATATTGATGGTTAATCATTGATGACCATTGCAAAAAAATCTCTCTTTTTGGTTCGTTGCCATTTAATTTATGATCTTTCCCAAAAACTTCCAAAATGTAATCCTCGGGAGAGCCTAAACTCTCGTTTAACTTTACAAATTGCTCTTTGCCATTACTCATAACTGAACCAACATCACCATGTTTCGTTCTTAATGTGCCAATTACAGAGTCTTTTGTTCGGTCAATGGTGATTGACAATACTGACTTATCAGATTGACGAACAATTCCCATGCTTTCAAATGGCAACATTACGTCTGATGGGTCTGAATCAAACAAATCATGCAAATTGTTCATTACTTTGTTATAAGTAATGTCATCCATATGGTCAAATTTACCAAGGTCAACCCATGTGTAGTCCATTGGGTCGCCTTGAGTGTAGACATCCTTAACAGCTTTCATTATGTTGGGCGTCATTTTGCTGCCCTCATAACCCTCTGATTTCTGCCAAATTTGCCACGTTTGACACCAGTAATTTCAATGAATCCCTTGTCTAACAGAGACTTGTATCGTGCTGTTATTGAGGAATATGGGTAGTTTGGATACATCTCTAGTATCTCGTCTGAGATACACCCGTCAGGAAAGCCATTTATAGCCTCGTAGACAAGACTTTCTAGCTTGGTGGTATCAACCTTCTGAGCCGCCTGATGGCTCGTTGTAGGGTCTTCTCTTCTAGCCAGTTTAAACGCTGGTGTACCGAAGAATCTCTCCATCGACTGCTTCATGTTGCCAAAAATATCATTCATTTATTAACTCCTATTGGGTGAGGGGAAAACTGCTCGTCTGCAAGCTAGGAAAATCCTTTGCACAGCTCTCCCCTCGGGTTTATATTAACTCAAAAAGGCATTGAATCATCGCTATCAAAGCCAGTAGCCTTGGAACGCTCAGAAGGCTTTGGCTTATATTCTTCTTTAGGAGATACCGCTAACCCCATGAATTTGCCCGACTTTCCCTCTTTGACCCATGCAGAAATCCAGTAGTCTTTTCCTTCTACTGTAATATTTCCCTTGTATTGAGGAGACCTTTCGTTTTCAATTTTGTCGGATTTGAACAAAACACCACTGTTATCACGCTTTTCCATTTATAGCTCCTTAGCCTTTTTTAACGCTGAACGCACTTTACTAGGAAGGAGTGTCCACAAGGCGATTTTCTGTTGATCGTCTAGGTTCTCTCCCTCTAACTTAACCCAAGCTGCCTTGGGATCACCATGCTCGCACATAGCAATCAGATCGACCGCTAGTTCTTGCAAGTACTGTAATTCCTCTTGAGGAATGTTGTCTGTTGCACCTTGAGTAGGTGTAATCACTACTGATCTGCCTTCTTCTGGTAGGTCTTCACCCGCATAGATGTAGAGTCCCAAGCCATGCAAACTTAAAGCCTTTGTCATGCAACGCATGATTGCCGTGTTTACTGCAAACGCATCGGGAGTAGGGATGGCTTTGTTTCTGTAGTCCATCACAGGTAATTGACAAGTCATTGGTTTGCCAAACATGGTAGCCGTAACGAACACCATTGCCGTACCATTGATATCCATGAAACACTTGTCGCCAAACATCTCTACCTTGTAGGTAGCAGTAGGATCAGCCTTTAGAGCCTCTTGCCATGCCCATGCCCATGATAGGTAGGTCAGGTTGTTTTTCTTCTCTGTATGAGAATTGACATCTTTCTTCAGTAACGCTTCTATTGACATATTAACTCCTTTGATTTTCATCTAACTCTTGTTGAATAATCTCTTTTTGTTGTTCAGGATACAAATCCTTGAACTCGATAAAGTCTGCTTCTTGGCAGCAAACTATTTTATCTCCCTTGATTGCCAGGCAATAGGGGCAGTAGTGGATGTCTGAGAACTCTTCCACAAAGAACTGAAATAGTGTTTTCATCAGTGGAAACTTTCATAAGCCATTGTCCACAGAACATCACCCGCCAGATCGGTGAGCTTGTTTAACTCATCTTCTGTCAATGGTGTTCCATCTTCGTAGCATCCACTTGAGAAGTAGGCATCAGAGAAGTCTGGGAAATCTCTGCTATCTACTCCATCTATCTCTAGGTCTACAACCTTTTTTCCATTAAGAATCGGCATATTTACTCCTGTTAAGCGTGGGTTACTGTTTGCCCACACCACTAATGTGCCACAGGTTTTACAGGAAATATCTAGGGATAAACCCTAATAGACAAGCATAAAAACAACAGTAGTATTCTGAGTATGAAAACTGAAATACTTGAAAAAAGATGCGCTGAAGCCTTGCTTGGGTACTCTCAAACAATGGCAGATGCTTATACAACCGAACCAGAGGACTTTGATGCGGCTGTAACAGCTTTGCTTGCTAGAACGCTAGAACTTCACTTAAACCGCCCAATTAACCTAGAGAACCTTTACCAATGACCCAAGAAGCAGTTATCAGAGCATTGCAAAATGGCCCACTAACATCCTACCAAATTGAAGATTTAACTGGCATACCAAGACTGTCTATTGCAGCTTGTTGCACAAAAATGAGCTACAAAAA
>Ga0222714_10002724_pt1 | contig 18480 bp, 18 predicted proteins | sample C33_3DmetaG_FD_165048 | JGI IMG/M metagenome (GOLD analysis project Ga0222714, IMG submission 165048) | Estuarine water microbial communities from San Francisco Bay, California, United States - C33_3D | ecosystem: Environmental > Aquatic > Marine > Unclassified | place: USA: California...
TTTTGGTAATTTAGCTTTAGTTATTTCCCTCGCGTTAGCGTTGGTTCTCTCGATTTTTCCTATTGTCGGCTATTTTTTAAATAATGAGTGGAAAAGCCTCGCAAGGCCTCTGACTTTATTAATATTAATGGCTATAGTAATTGCTTATGTATTGCTGACATCAGCTTTTCTTAATGATGAATTCTCAATCCTTTATGTAGCATCTAATTCAAACACTCAACTTCCCCTGATTTATAAGTTTACTGCTGTATGGGGTGGCCATGAGGGATCAATGCTATTGTGGGTGCTATTTCTATCAGTTTGGTCTGTAGCTCTGGCAATGATTTCATTGAGACATGATCCAGTTACTGTATCACTCTCACTGAGTGTCATCGGATTTGTATTGTTGGGTATCATTGGATTTATATTTTTTACTTCTAATCCTTTTGATTTATCGCCAAGAATTATTACGGAGGGAAATGATTTAAATCCTTTGCTTCAAGATCCTGGAATGGCTATTCATCCTCCTATGCTTTATCTCGGTTACGTTGGGCTGGCTATTCCTTTTGCCTTTTCTGTAGCCATATTAATTCAAGGTAAATTTCATCAACAACAACTCACTTGGCTGAGGCCCTGGCTTTCACTCTGCTGGGCATTTCTCACCATTGGTATCACTTTAGGAAGTTGGTGGGCTTATTATGAACTAGGGTGGGGTGGATGGTGGTTTTGGGATCCTGTAGAAAATGCCTCATTTATGCCATGGCTTATTGCTACTGCACTTATTCATTCTGCCATTGTCACTGAAAGCCGAGGAAGTTTTAAAAGCTGGTTCATACTCTTATCTATCATTGGTTTTGCATTAAGCTTATTAGGTACTTTTTTAGTAAGATCAGGAGTGCTTGTGAGTGTCCATGCTTTTGCATCAGACCCCTCTAGAGGACTCTTTATTTTGGTGCTTATTGGCCTAATTTTAGGAATATCTTTGCTCCTTTTTGCTCTTAGAGCCCGAGTTTTTACTAGTAATCAAAATTTAAATCTATTATCAAAAGAGTCATTTCTTTTAGCAAATAATCTGTTCTTGCTGGTTGCATCGCTATCAATATTATTAGGCACCATTTATCCTCTTATATTAGATGGCATGGGGCTTGGTAAGATATCTGTAGGCGCACCATACTTTGATCTAATTTTTCTTTATTTAATGATTCCCTTAATGCTTCTTATAGGGTTGGGGATTCATTCTGACTGGATTAAATCGTCATCTAGTAAATTTAGAAAATTAATTAAAGTAGCAATCATAGCGGTTATATTACCGACTCTGATAATATTCATTTTAGATTTGGACTTTTCAATATTTACATTGGTCGGCTATTGGTCTTTTTTATGGATCCTTTTGTCAACCTTAGTTTGGGCTGGACAACTATTTTTTAATGATAAAAGTAAAGCTGCTTTTAGACAGCAGCTACCAATGATTATTGCTCATTCTGGTTTAGCAATATTTATTTTTGGTGTCACTTGTGTCAATAACTACAGTCAGACAATTGAGGAGGTTGTAGCTCTAAATTCCTCTATAGAGTTTAATGAAAGGGAATGGTTTTTTGGTGATTTAAGAGAGGTAGAAGGCCCAAACTATTTAGCGATAGAAGCTGAGGTTATTATGACCGATACCAATGGGACTATAAATTTTTATCCTCAAAGAAGAATATACAGTAACCAATCAAGCGCCATGACTGAGGCGTCGATTGATGCAAATTTATCAAGAGACTTGTTTGTTGCACTTGGAGATCCGGTGAATGGTTCCTCTGAATGGGGCTTTCGATTTCAATATCGACCCTTTATTAGATTAATATGGTTAGGAGCCTTGATCATGGCCATTGGTGGAATAATCTCAACAATTATGAATCATAGAAAGCTATGGCTGGCCTAGATGATTAAGTACTTCATACCTTTATTGTTTTTCGTTTTGCTCTCTTTTTTCTTGTATCGAGGATTAAGCCTTAATCCTACATTTGTACCATCACCTTTTATTGGTCAAGAAGTACCCATTTTTTCTTTACCAGATCTTTTGAGCGAAAATCCTCGCACCCTAATTACTAATGAGTCAGTGATAAATCAAACTTATCTCATCAATGTTTGGGCAACTTGGTGCGTAGGGTGTCGTGTTGAGCATGGCTTCCTCAATGAGATATCTCTAAGCTCGGGGCTTCCAATACTTGGTTTAAATTGGCGAGACGAAAGAAATGAAGCCATTAATTGGCTGGAAACTTTAGGTAACCCCTATCAATTTATTGCATACGATCAATTGGGCGAGGTGGCAATTGACTTTGGAGTTTATGGTGCACCAGAAACCTTTTTGGTTAATAGTGATGGCATCATTATATACAAGCATATTTCTCCATTAACGCCTGAAATTTGGCAACAAGAATTTATTCCAAGAATCATTGAAAGCTGTGGGAGCTATCCTTGCGCTTCTTTTTAATGTTAGTACTGATTTTTTCAGTAAATCTTTGGTCACAAGATTTGATTCAAACCGAATATGAAAGGCAATTATTCGAGCAGATTCGCTGTCTGGTATGTCAAAATCAGTCATTAGCAGACTCACAGGCACCATTAGCGATAGATTTAAGGCGTGAGGTGAGAGAGTTAATTGAATTAGGCTATTCAGAGGAGCAAATCTTTGACTACTTAACGCAAAGATATGGAGATTTTGTATTATACAGACCAAGATTTAATACAGTGAATGCCATACTTTGGCTAGGACCAGCTTGTATGCTTTTAATCGCAATCTTTGGTTTTATTCGTGTTACAAGGGCTAAGACTTAAAATGAAGAAATATCTATTGCCCACCGCGGTATTTCTCTTTGCTGTTACAGTTTTAATTTTAAGCGGTAAAGTAAATTTACCTAATTCTGGTGATACCGTAAATATAGAGACTATTGAGCAAGACCTCCAAGAGCAAATTAATTTGGATTCGCTTAATCCTATTAACTATAAACTTCTTATTGAAGTTTATATTCAACAGCAAAAATTTGAAGATGCATTGGTTATTGCAAGACTTATGCAGAGTAATATTCTCCAGCTTGATCTTTTAGATCAGTTTCTAGTCGAGGAAGTATATATTTTAAATGATCAAAACCATTTATTGCTTGACCAAACACGTCAATTGCTCAATGAGATCATTAGTGCTGATAACTCAAATATAAAGGCCTATTGGTATTTAGGGCTTTCAGATCTTATTTTAGGTAACTCGGATCAAGTTCTTCTAAATTGGTCTCGCCTGATGGAGCTTTCACCAGGCGAACCTCTTGCAAGTTTTGTTCAATCGCAATTAGACATATTAAATGGCCAATCATTTGAGATTCCAGTGCAAATAGAAATCAGTGATGAGCTTATGCAAATTCTCGAAAATTTTAATGAGATTTCCGCTATGTATATTTTTGCACGCGAAAGTGTGAATACACCACCGTTTGCGGCAACCCGCATTGATGAGTATGAGATAGGGCAAATTTATACTTTATCTAATCTCAATCTCATGATACCAAATGAGGACTTTCAAACTCCATCAAGCTTTTCACTTACTGCAAGAATATCTATCTCCGGAGATCCAATTGCTTCAAGGGGTGATCTATTTGGAACAATTGATATTGAGGGCTTCATCTTTGAAGCTCAAGTGACACCTTTCATATTAGTAATTGATCAAATTTTCGAATGAACAAAAGGGATGTATTGTTTTTTATGATGGCTTCCATCGTATGGGGCGCCACCTGGATCATTATTAAGGGGCAGGTGATGATCATGTCACCTGAGTGGTCTGTCTTCTATAGATTCTTATTTGCTTTAATATTAATGTCTATCCTAATGATTTTATTGAAAAAAAGTTTTTTTATTGCACGTGAGGCTTATTTTGTAATTCTTGTGTTTGGCTTTTTTCAGTTCTTTTTAAATTTCAACGCAGTCTATATATCTGAAACATTTATTGTCTCTGGTTTGGTAGCTATATTATTTGCCTTATTATTTATTCCAAATGCACTCTTCTCAATAATCTTTTTAGGCTCTAGATATTCAAAGCATTTCTATTTAGGTTCTGTAATCTCAATTATAGGTATTTTTCTCCTTTTTTATGATCGACTTCCCTCTGATATAACCGATCAAAATATTTTTATCACTGGAATTCTGTTTGCAATACTAGGAGTCCTTTCCTCATCTGTTGCAAACGTACTGCAAGCTTCGAAGATTGCTAAAAAACAACCTTTATTTGCATTATTATTTTGGTCCATGTGTATTGGTACTTTATTTAATGGCACATATGCGATGATAGCTATAGGTTATGAGCCAGTTTCATTTAGCTTAAGCTTAATTATGGGCTTTCTATACTTGTCATTAATTGGCACAGTTTTTGCATTTTATATCTATATAGAACTTACCAGAAGCATTGGAGCAGCCAAAGCTGCTTATACAGGTATCATCATTCCTATGATAGCAATGACTTTATCAAGTATTTTTGAGGGTTTTGTTTGGTCTAATTTATCCATCCTTGGTGCCTTTGTTGGTCTGATAGGGATGTACATAGCGCTAAACTCAAACTCACTTAAAAGATGAAGTCTTAATGAGACAATAGATTTCATCCTCAGTTGCTAACTGAAGATCCAGATGTGACTCTTTCGTAATTTCTGATAAAAGAGAATAATTTCCGCAATCTATCTTTACGATAACTCGATCATTAGCAATATCGATAATCTTTGTGATTTTTCCCTTAATTTGATTTCTAATTGATGTTCCCACTATTTTTTGGCGTGATAATGCAACATCTGAAGCATTCACTATGGTATTAAATAAAACAGATCCACCCTTATCCATCGATATGATTGACTGAGGGCGGCAAAGATTAAGATTATAAAAATCTTCATCTAGAAGAACACTCTGTATATCCCCTTGATGAGAGACAGTTTGCTCATTAATCACAATCATCGCATTTGAAATTACAGCTAATTCTTTAATATCATGAGATGCGTAGATTATTTTTATGTCACGTAACATTACATGATCATTCAAGAATTTATGAATTTTATGAATGGTTTTCTTATCAATGCCATTAAATGGTTCATCCAAAATTAATAATTCATGATGATTTAAAAAAGCCCGAGCTAGCGCTATCTTTCTTTTCTGACCACCTGATAAATTATTAATATTTGAATTCAATAAGTTATGAAGATCAAAAAGCTCAAGTACAGAATCTGTGTATGTGTTGCCATAACCATGATTGGCATTAAAGAAAATATTCTTTTCAACATTGATATGAGGAAATAAATAATTAGATTGTTGTACAAAGCTAATTGGTCTTTTTTCAGGAGGAAGAAAATAATCTTTTTCTTGATAGATTTTATTGTTAATAAGTAACTTACCACTTATGGGACGTTCTAACCCCATGATAAGTCTCAATAGCGTCGTTTTGCCTGACCCGGATGGACCGTAAATAGCTGTGATTGGTTTGTCGAGAATAATATTTTTATACTCAAAGTTAAGATTATTTTTCTTAAAAGTATGGTTGAAGTCTATATTAATCATCTTTTTTAATCCTAGATGAATAGCTGTATATTAAAAGTAAGAGACTAAAGGATGTTAAAAGAAGTATTAGAGAGAGAGCATGTGCTTGTGTGTAATTAAAACTTTCAACTAAATCAAAAAGATAAATTGAAGCAACCCCCGTTTCATTGGGGATATTTCCGCCAATCATTAAAATCACACCAAATTCTCCTATAGTGTGAAGAAATCCCAGAATGAGAGCTGCAATGATGCTTTCTCTGATCATAGGAAGAATGACGCGTATATAGCCATTAAATTTTGTGTAGCCTAATATTTTTAATGTATCAAAATAGCCATTCGGCACAGTTTTAAGTGATGTATACAAAGGTTGCAAGACAAAAGGTAAGGAATAAATAATAGAACCGACTACAAGACCTTCAAATGAAAATAGTAGTGTCTCAATTCCAATAAGATTCGTCACGAGGCTTACAAACCCTTCTGGCCTTAGGAGTAAAATCAAATAAAAGCCCAGTACTGTTGGAGGTAATACTAATGGTAGCGTGCAGATCGATAGAACTAATTTTCTTGGAAAATTATCTTTAGCTATCAGCCAGTAGCACAATGGAATACATAAAATGAATAAAAAAAATACTGTTACTAAAGCAAGCTTGAGAGTTAAAAGTAGGGCAGTAATCATGGCACTTGATAACCCCATTTCATTGCTATGAGTTTAAATGAATCCGATTTTAAGTATTCAATAAAATCTTTAGAAGCAATCAACTTATCAGTACGACTCAAAATACCTGCACTTTGAATGATGGGCTCATATTCATTGGAAGGGACAATCCAATAATATGAAGTATTAGTACCACTTTGTAAAAGATGCGATAAAGACACATAACCAATCTCAACTGCACCATTATTTATATATTGAAAAGACTGAGCAATATTTTGTACCTGAACAATCTTCTCTGAGATTAAATTTTCATAATTCTGTTTTTTTAAATGCTGCATTGATGCGCGACCAAATGGAGCTAGCATTGGATTAGCTAAAGAAATTCTATTAAAGCTTCCTGGGTCAAGTTGTTCATCAATTAATAGATTCTGTATTGGCCTATTTGAATATATGGCTAAGGTTCCAATTACAAAATCAATGGCATCTTCTTCGATTATAAAATTTTTTTCAACTAAGCTATCAATCGAGACTTCATCAGCAGCTAAGAATAGATCAAAAGGTGCTCCATTTCTTATTTGTGTATAAAGTCTATTGGTTGATCCATATACAATCTCTACTGAATGATTATACTTAGACTCAAAATCAATTATAGTATCACCAATTAATGGGGATAAATTTGAGGCAACTGCAACTAGTAAAATCTCTGCGAATGCTTTTGTATAGCAAGATAAGTAAATAATAATAGCAAAAAAATATTTACTAATATTATTTTGTGGCATCGCCTCCCTCAACAATAACGAGCTCATTATCTCCAACACCATTTAGTCTATATTTCCTTGCCTCTTGGTATTCTTCAGATTCAAAACATGCAACGGCATCTTCATAGGTAGGAAACTCAATAACAACATGTCTTATAAAGCGACTGTTGCCTTCCATATGTTGATATTTACCACCACGTGCATAAACCTTGCCATGGTATTTATCGATAATAGCAGGGACTAAGTCTGTGTAACGTTTGTATTCTACAGGATCATTCACAACTGATCTTGCAAGCCAATATGCAGCCATTTAAAACTCCATTGATTAATGAACTTTGATTATAACTTTTATAGCTCCATCTGTTTTATTTTTTGCATAATCTAAGGCTACTGGTAACTCTTCAAATTTGAAGGTATGAGTGTGTATGAGTGATGGATCAATTCTGCCATTAGCAACTAGTGAAGCAGCTCTTTTAACAGCAGATAGTCCTTCACCTCTTATGCCAAATATATAAATATTATTAGATACAACGTACTTGATATCTACACTCTCATTGGAGCCTGAAAAGGCACCAAGGCATACTTTTCCACCTCTTCGACATGAATATAAGACTTGATTGAGAACACCCGATGCACCAGAGCACTCAAATCCATAATTTACTCCTAAAGAAAGAGTATGCTTTTTTACTAAGGCAACAATATCATTATTTATAGGATTAATGGTAATATCAGCACCAAGCGCTTTTCCTATTTCAAGTCGATCGTTTTCTATATCGGCCAGTATAATTGGATGAGCCCCTAGAGCCTTCGCACTTGCAACAGCCATCAAGCCAATGGGTCCTGCGCCAGTAATCAGAATACTTTGTCCGGCTATAATTCCACCCAAAACATCTAATCCATAAATAGCGGTTCCAGCCGTGACAATAAGAGTTCCTATTTCATCTGAAATTGTATTGGGAATTTTCGCCAGAGTATTAATATGGTTAACAGCATACTGTGCAAACGCGCCATCAGTAGTGTAGCCATTAGCCCTATGACCCTTGTCATTGCCAGGATAGTTTTTTCCATAATTAAGGCACGATGTATACATTCCTTCACGACATTTTTCACATTTACCACAACCAGCATGGATTTCTACAGCTACACGATCTCCAATTTGATATTCATCCACATTATCACCAAGCTTAACAATAGTTCCCATGAATTCATGGCCGGGTGTAAAGTTTTGGTTGAAGGGAAGGCTACCATTTATTAAGGCAGGAGGTCCATGCGCTATGACCTCTAAATCTGTCGCACAAATAGCAACCGCATCAATTTTTATTAAAACCTCTGAGGACCCAGGAAGAGGGACATCTTTCTCAACAATTGATAATTCACCTGGATTATTTAAAACCCAAGCTTGCATTTTTTTTGGTATATTGACTGTCACTAAGCTTCTTGAGCGTTTTTCTCAAGAATAGCGGTCATTACCTTTTCTGCAGTTGCAGGTAGCGTTGTAATCCTCACACCAACAGCATCATATATTGCATTCATAATTGCAGCTGCAGTTGGAACGGCAGTAGGCTCACCAACACCTTTGGCGCCATGAGGGCCAGTGGGGTCATAATTATCAACCAACTGAACATCAAGTTCTGGCATGTCTAAGCTAGTAGGCATGATATAGTTCGTTAAATTTGGATTTATTTGCTTCCCTTGGCTATCAAAAAGAATTTCTTCTTGCAGTGCATATCCTACACCCATTGAAATACCACCTTGTATCTGACCTTCAACTAGCATTGGATTGATAGGTTGACCACAGTCATGAACAGCGACTATCCTTTTTACAACAACTTCACCTGTCTCATCATCAACTTCAACTTCTGCTATTTGTGTAGCATATACATAAGTATTAAAAGGTTTACCTTGACCGGTTTCAGGATCCATTTCAACAGTTGGAGGGTTGTATGAAGAGCTTCCGATTGCTGGTTTTCCGACATTAGTCTCAGCATGTTGAGCCACTTTGCTTATTGGCAAAAATCTAGAAGGGAAGCCAAGAACCTGTATTTTTTTATCTCGAGCCTCTAGTTGATCAGGCTTAACATTTAGTAGTGGAGCAGCAGCTTCAAATAAAATCTGTCTCGCAGCTTCAGCAGCCCTAACAATAGCATTACCAGTAACATACGTAGTTCTACTTGCAATAGCACCTGTATCCATAGGTGTTGTATCAGTATCGCCCGAAACAACATGAACATCATCAGTAGCTATTCCGAGTGTTTCAGCAGCAATCTGCCCTAGCACTGTGAGTGCGCCTTGGCCTGTTTCAACAGTACCCGTTAATAATGTAGCTGTTCCATCGGTATTTACTTTTACTGTTGCAGCACTAGGATTTGCCATAACAGTAAATCCAATTGGGTACCACATACATGCTATACCTTTACCTGTTTTCTTCATTCTTAACTCCTATTCCAGCCAAAAGCTTCAGCAGCTTGCAATAATGATTCCTCAACTACAACACTATGCAGCGTTTGACTTGTTGGGCTAAGCGATCCCTCTCTAAATGCATTTCTTAATCTAATTTCTAATGGGTCAATACCTAATGTTTTAGCTATCTCATCCATTTGAGATTCATAAGCAAAGCATACTTGAGGGGCCCCAAAGCCTCTCATGGCTCCAGTTGTAGTTTTGTTTGTATATACCGCATAGGATTCAACATGAAGATTGTCAATATTATAGGGACCTGCTGCCAAAATAGATCCTTTGCCAATAGTAGTACCAGTCCAAGAACAATAAGCACCGCCATCAAGAATCATTTTAATTTTACGTGCAAGTATTTTTCCTTCTTTATTGACCCCGGTTGTGAAATCCATAATGAAAGGGTGCCTAATTGTGGATGATACAAATTCATCCTCTCTGGTATAAGTACATTTAACGGGTCTTCCAGTTTTCTTTGAAAGGAGAGCTAGAATTGGTTCATTGGTAATTTCGTTCTTTCCACCAAAATTACCTCCAACGATCGTACCAATCATTCTAATCTTGCTTTGTGGAAGGTTTAGCGTTCTTGACATATCTTCTCTTCCAAGCGTAATTCTTCCTAAACTTGACCATAAAGTTACACGACCATTTCCATCCCAAAGGGCTATGGAAGCATGCGGTTCAATTGGCACATGCTCTTGGAATTGTGTTTTGTAGCGATTAGTAAATATATGATCTGATTCAGCTAAGCCTTTTTCAACATCACCTTTTTTAATCACTTTGCTTGTATAGATATTACTTTTTGGCGGATGAATGAGAACTTCATCCTTGAGGGCTTCTTCTGGATCAAGAATAACAGGAAGGTCTTCATAAACTACTTTGATCTTTTTAAGCGCCTCTTGTGCTACTTGCTCTGATACTGCAGCAACTGCAGCAACGCCATCACCTCTATGTCTTACAACAGTATCAGAAAGTACTGGCTGATCTTGGAAAGTTGGACCAAAGGTATTTGTAGGTATTTCTTTGCCTGTTAATGTTGCATAAACGCCGGGCATTGCCTCAGCTTCACTAGTATCAATACTTATAATTTTTGCATGAGCTTTTGCACTTCTTAAGACTTTTGCATAGATCATATTTGGAAATTTAATATCATCAATATACTTGGTCTGACCAAGTCCATGCAATCTGGCATCGGGTCGTGATGCACTTTGCCCAACAGCCGGCGTTGCCTTTCTTTCCTCAGTTTCTGGCAGTGAGAGAGGATAAATTATTGGATGTGCTTCTTTCACCCTTACTGGTGCATTAAGAGCACTTTCAGTATCTTCAATAACTAATGTTTTTTGATCTAAATCTTGGGTTGGTTTAGTAGCCATGTTTTCTCCGATTATGCAGCACGCATATTTTTTGCTGCGTCTTTAATAGCTTCAATAATTTTTGTATAACCTGTACATCTACATAAATTTCCAGCAAGAGCATCTCTAATCTCAAAATCAGTAGGATCAGGATTCTCATCAAGCAATTGTTTTGCAGACATAAGCATGCCAGTACCACAGAAACCACACTGAAGGGCGCCTAGCTCTTCAAACGATTTTTGCAATGGGTGAAGTTCAGATGTTGTAGCTAGGCCTTCAATAGTAGTTACCTCTGAACCATTTGCCTTCGCAGCTAGCATGATGCAAGAATTTACTGATATTCCATCAACAATCACTGTGCATGTTCCACAGTCACCAACATCACAACCAAGCTTTGCACCGGTCAAGTCCAGGTACTCTCTTAAGAATTTTAAGAGTGTTGTTTCAGGTGGTACATCTGCTGATCTTTTTTCTCCATTAACTTTTAACTCTACAAGCATTTTTTACTCCAAAATTATTGATTATCGACACAAGACTTTAAGGTTCTATATGTCATAACCTTCACTAATTGCTTTCTATATGATAATGATGCCCTAAAATCTGTAATGGGCTTAGCGGTAGCTACTGCCATCTCAGAAGCTTTTTTTAAATTTTCATCGCTGGCTTCTTTCCCCTCGAGAAAACTTTCTGCTTCAAGAACTCTTATAGGGGTAGGGGCAACCGCACCTAATGCTATACAAGGGGCAGAAATCTTACCATCAACAATATTTAGAGCTGAAGCTACATTTACTAAGGACAATGCCTGTCCTTTTCTCAGGCCTGCTTTTAAGAAGAAAGAGGTTTTACCAAGATTCTTTTTGGGGATAAGTATTGAAACAAGAATTTCATGAGGCTCTAAGCATGTTTTTCTAGGACCAACAAAGAAATCTTCAATTGGGATAGTTCTTTCTCCGTCTTTACCAACAATCGTGACAACTGATTCTAGAACCATTAGTGAAGGGGCGCTATCTGCAGAAGGAACACAAGTTACTAGATTTCCTCCAATAGTGCCTAGACTTCTTGTTTGAACTGCACCCACAGTATGAGAGGCCTCGCATACAGCAGGAATGAGTTTTTGGCAAACGGGTGATTTCATAATTGATGTATAGGTGACTGCACTCCCAATCCGCAATCCTTCGCTTGATTCTTCAATGCCCTGAAGCTCAGGAATCTTTGTTATATCAACTAAAACAGAGACAGTCCCAGGTTTATGCTTAAGATCAACAATTAAATCTGTTCCACCACCAAGGAATTTAGCCCTGTTTCCACACTCTTGCATGAGAGCAACTGCTTCAGAAGCAGATTTAGGCTGCTCGTATGTCATGGGTGTCATATGCATAATAATCTCCTAAATTAAATTTTAGCTCCCAATGACTTTGTTAACAATGCCTTTAAATTGATCAATTGTTAGAAGCTCTTTTGTAGCTAAGCCAGTCGCCTTACATTCTTTAAGAATTTCTTGTGCTTGCTCATCGGTAGCTTTTGTTCCGATCTTTTCAAGCCAGATTGCTACTGAATCAATACCGCTTCCTTTGCCCATAACGACATCTGCTTTAGGCTGACCAACTAATTCTGGCCTCATGGGGAATAATTCAGTTAGATTTTCATCACCACAATTTCTAAACCAGTTAGCAATAATGCCAGATTCGACCTGATATAGCATATCGCCAACAATTGATTTATTGGAAGGTACTTTAATCTTAGATAATTTCTCAACTAGTTTAGCAAGAGGATAGAATTTTTCTGTCTTGATACCTAGATCTATGCCGTACATGGTAAGTAATGCCATAACTATGTCTTCAGTAGGTGCGTTTCCTGACCGTTCACCAATTCCAAGGACAGTTGAGTGAATTACCTCAACACCTTCAGCTACAGCAAGAAGGGTGTTTGCAACACCTAAACTAAAGTCCTGATGAAAGTGTGCCTCAAGTCTTGTACCCGGAAACTTATCACGAACAGCTCTTACAAAATATCGCATTGCATGAGGTGAAATAACTCCAAATGTATCAACTAATGCAAGCGCGTCCATATGTCCGTCTTTTGCAACTTTATTAATGAGATCTAATACCCATGTTAACTCTGATCTTGAAAAATCTATTGGGAAGAAAACAACCTCTAAACCTTTCTCATGTGCATATGCAGTTGCTTCAACTGATGTATCAATGGCTTTTTGCAAAGGCCATTTATAACCTTTCTCAATAAGGTGTGTACTTGCTGGAACTTCCATGATTAGACCTTTTACTCCACAATCTACAGAGGCATCTACGTCCTGTTTCATGCATCTACAAAATGAGTAGATTTCTGGACCAAGGTCTCTTTTGACAATTTCTGCAATTGCTTTTTTATCATCCGCAGAGACAGCAGGAAGTCCTGCCTCTATTCTATGGATACCAGCCTCAGCCAAAGCCTCAGCGATTCTCAGCTTGTCATCAAAGTTATAGGCAATTCCAGTTTGTTGCTCACCATCTCTAAGAGTGACATCATGTATTTTGATGTTCTTAGGAAAGTTAAATTCTTTTGTTACTTCACTGTTATAGTTCCATGCACTACTAAAATATTTATCTGTAATCCAAGGTGTGTCACTCATTTTTTACCCCATATTTCGTTATATGAATATTCGCGCGTATTATCTCAGAAAATGCAGATAACATACAGCTTTATTGGCTTTCCTAAGCTATTCAAATTAGGTTTTAGTTTAGTCTTTTGAATTCCTCATCGAGAGCAGATCTAATCCTTGCAACTCTACTTGGATCAGGTGTCTCAGTAAATTGACTAACAATAAGCATCACAGGAATATTTACAATTAATCCATAAAATGAAGCATCAAATCTCCACCCGACAGGCAAAGATATCAAGCCAAAACGCGGACCTAAAAAAACGATTAAAAATGATAATAACCCAGCAATTATTCCGGTTAGTATCCCGCCTTTTGTTATTCTTAAGCCCGTTGGAATTGTAACAGCAAGTACAGCAGGCAAAAGCTGTGTAATCATTCCCGCAGTTACACCAATCATAAGTGCCACAAGTCCCCAATCCCTTAAAGATGTTAAAACGGTGATGATGATAAGAATAATCATCACAATTTTTCCAAACTTAATATACTCCTGTTCAGGGGCATTCTTTCTTACGAAAGAAGCATAAAAATCTTTTGTGATCATTGCAGAGTTAGCATTTATATCAGCATCTAAAGACGACATTCCTGCGGCAAGTCCGCCTGCAATAATGACGCCACCCCACCATGGTGCATATTCGCGAAGCAAAGCGGGGAATGAACCATCTCCAGTCATTCCACTCAATGTTCCAGGATCTAAGATTCCAGGAAGAAGTACTACCGTAGCAAAACCAATGATAATTGCTGGTATGTATAGAGCCATTAGGTAAATGCCGACAGTTAGACCAATTTTTCTTATAGTTTTGACATCTCTGGCAGAATAAAAAAACAAGAAGCCTCGTGGTAATATTGCCCAATAAAGTGCAATACCAAAAACAGGCCATGTCATCCACCATTCAATAGTTCTCGTACCGGTAGGTCCTGGAAGTGTCAAGAGGGCAGATCTTTCGCCATCTTTAATCTGATTAAATAGATCAACTAAATTACCATCAACTAATGAAAGACACCAAAATGCTGCGAGCCAAATTGCGACAAACATCCAAATGGCCTGAGCAACGGTTGTCCAAGTCAATCCCCTCATTCCACTGCTAGTGATATAAACCATAACTAGAAGAGCCATTACACAAAGTGCGCCCCATCTAGGTAGATATTCTGGACCAATCCCTTCTGATAAGAGTATTGCAGGCCCAGTAATATTTGCTGACATAAGCGGTATACATGCCAGAAGAATATAAAATGCAATAAATATTTTAAACTTTCCTTCTCCAAAGTAATCACTCAAGAGGTCGGCGGGTGTAACATAATTAAACTTTTTACCAAGACATGTAATTCTTGATCCAATAAAATAAATTACAGCCAAAGGGGTGAAAACTGTCCAAAGAATGTTGGCAGCAAATGCCACGCCATGGGTGTAATAAAAGCCCATTGAACCAGGAATGGCAAACGCAGTATGAAAACCACCAGCAATACCTAAGTATAAAACTATAAATCCAAAGCCAGGACCAACTTTAAAAAAGTCATCCATCCTAACTTGACCTCCTTTAGTCCATTTACCAGTACCCACGTAAAGGATTAAGGCCGCATATGCCAAACAAATAATAATAGTTAATAATGATGAAGTAGGCATTTTTGACCTCTAAATTTGATTATTTTTTTTAAATTCTTCTCTTTCTTTCTCGATACGAAATCCAAAGAACATACAACCGATAAGCCAAACGATACCAATTCCAGTACACCAGGCGTATAGCAAAGGAAAGCCGAAAATTTGCTCCGGCTCATTAAAATATATAGGCGCGATAAACCATACGCTTACCAAGCAAACAATTAGCCAAATTGCGTACAACCATTGATTAATTGTTTGTGGAACCAAATGATTATGGAACTTCTGCATATTACCCCCTCAATTAGAATACTTATGTTATCTAAGAATATATAGTGATACTAGTGGTTTTTTTGTTAACTATTTAATTTTTCCCATTCGTTATAAAGAGTATCAAGCCGGACTTTTTTTTCATTATAGTTCTGAGTGAATACAGACATTTGATCATAGGAAAGTTTTTTAAATTCATCGCAAGATAGATAATTCAGATCCTCAGCTAACTCTATCTCCAATAATTCTATATCTTTTATATACTTATCTATATTTCTTTGAGTTATATAAGAAATTTTTTTATCTTTATTATTTTTGTTCTTGCAATCTTTTTTGTTTGATTGCTTGTCATAAGGAGAAGCAACCTGTTTCTCTTTTTCAAGCCACTCAGAATAATTACCATAAAAATTAGTAGTGAGAGCATTACCATTAGTAACAGCAAATATTCTATTTACAACTTTATCTAGAAAGTATCTATCATGTGAAACGACTATCAGTGTACCCTTATAGCTTAGTAGCGCATCCTCAAGAGCCTCTAAAGACTCAATGTCTAAATCATTTGTTGGCTCATCGAGTATTAATAAATTTGATGGCTTAAGGAAAGTCTTAGCTAATATTGATCTATTTACTTGACCACCCGACAGAGTTTTAAGTGGTGAAAGGCACTCGTCTGGGTTAAATAAGAATCCTTTAAGATAGCCAATAATATGTCTTGAATTGCCATTCATGTCGACATAGTCTTTCTTATCGCTTACATAATCTTTCATAACTAAATCAAAATTAATATTATATTTATCTTGAAAAAATGTACTGAATTCTAAATTTGTTCCGTTTTTTAGTGTTCCTGTAATTGGAGTGATATCTCCGCGTAATGCGGAGAGTAGGGTAGACTTACCTGAACCATTAGGGCCAATAATGCCAATACGGTCACCTCTTTTAATCTCAAAGTCTAAATGTTGAAAAACCTCAGTAGAACCAAAGCCAAGCGTTAAATTTTTTGCTCTAAAAATCTTTTTACCAGGAATGCTTTGAGAGAAATTTATATTAATCTTTGGCTTCTGAAGTCTCTTTACTTTTGAGTTTTTTACCTCTCTAAGCTCAATTAAATTTCTTACTCTTCCTTCATTCCTCTTTTCCCTAGCTTTAACTCCTTTTCTGATCCACTCCTCTTCTTTATCTAATTCTTTCTGGAATTTTCTTTCATGCCTATCTTCAAGATTATTTGCTAAATTTTTATTTTCTTGATAATTGTCATAACCTCCAGGCCAGCTAAGAATTTGTCCTCGATCAATATCGATAACTCTATCAGCAATTTTATTAATAAATAATCTGTCATGACTAATACACAATACAGTGCAATTTAAGTCTCTAATTCTTTTTTCAAGCCATCTGATTGAATCAATATCTAGATGATTTGTTGGTTCGTCTAACAAAAGTAAGTCAGGATTTTTAATTAAAGAAGCAGCTAATGTTAATTTGCGAAGCATTCCACCAGAAAACGTTGATACATATTGATCTGGATCTAAGTCAAACTGTTCAAGATGCGTTTTTATTTGTGAATCTAATTGCCATAAGTTATTTTTTTTAATTTGGTTTTCAATTTCACTAATCTTAGATTCATTATTATTTGATTGATTTATTATAAGTTCTTCATAAGCTGAAAGAATTAATCTTTCTTCAGCGAATAAATCATTTATATAGTCATATGCTGATTTTTGATATTTAGCAGGTAGGTCTTGGTTTAACAAGGAGATTTTTAGGGAGGGGGATATAATAATACTTCCACTATCAGGTGATATTAAACTATTAATCAGTTTAAATAAGGTAGATTTGCCAGATCCATTTCTTCCTACAAGACATGCTTTTTCGCCATTTTTGAGCGCAAATGATGCATCTTTAAGAATAATTTTATTGCCATATGAAAAACTAACTTCATCAAAAAAAGCAATATTCTGACTATTATCCATAGGCTCTCATATTAAATAACAATAACTTATAATAAATATTTTATGTAATTTCTAAATTTACTAAGCAAATAAATGTAATATTTACAAAAAAGTTATTTTTTGACTGTAAATCGAAACATCATATTTAAAATTTACTTGCAGTTTATTATATAAGGATTAATTTAAAAGTACTGTTTAACAAAAAAAGGGGGATATACGATGAATATCGAAAAAGTCGTCTATTTACTAGGTTTATTACTAGTAGTGTTAACAGGCGTAGGTGTTGCGATTCCGCAAGGGGAATTAGCAATTGTGATCTTAGGTGCGGTATCTGGCTATTTTGTAGCTGAATCTGATCGAAGAGCACTTCTAGTAACAGCTATAGGAATTAGTGTTGTTTCTGGAGGCCTTGGAGCTATACCTGCCGTTGGTTCTTATATTTCTGGAATCGTTTCCAGTTTAGGTACCATGGTAAACGCTGGAGCAGTAGTTGCTGTTATTCTTAGCGTTGTAGATAAAGCAAAAGGTTAATTGCTGTAACATAATGGGGAGGGTTGCAAGTGATTGCGACCCTTTCTTTTTATGGATCATCTTGAGATAAATAGTAATTAAATAAATTTAACATAATATATATTATACGAACTTATATGTTTAGGTCTTTGAAAAGTCAAAAAATTACATTATTGATAATTGCTTCTATCATATCTGGGTTTTTAAGTGCTCAATTCTCAACCTCCCGTGACGAAATAGAAAGGTCTTCTCGATTAACATGGATGAGAACGAAATTAAATGCTCCAACACCTGAAAACCCACAAATTCAAGTTTTTGTTGAATGTATAACAAATCAGTTAATAGCAGTTCTCCCAGATCAATATCAAAACATTGATTGGGAAATACTCGTCTTCCAAGATGACGCCCCGAACGCCTTTGCATTGCTAGGAGGTAAAATTGGTGTAAATACTGGTATATTTCAAGTCGCAGAAACACCAGATGCTCTTGCTGCTGTAATTGGCCATGAAATTGCTCATCTCACAGAAGATCATGTTTTTGAACGTGCTCAACGACATTTAGCAGGTGAAGCTATAAATATATTAGGATCTGCAGCTACTGGTCTTTATAACACTACTAGAACTGCAACAGCGCTTGCTTTCACCTTGCCATTCAGCAGATTACAAGAAACTGAGGCTGATATAACCGGCTTAAGATATATGTCTGAAGCTGGTTTTGATCCAAGAAGCACCATAGATTTATGGAAAAATATGTCAGAATTACAAGGAT
>Ga0222714_10002725_pt1 | contig 18474 bp, 13 predicted proteins | sample C33_3DmetaG_FD_165048 | JGI IMG/M metagenome (GOLD analysis project Ga0222714, IMG submission 165048) | Estuarine water microbial communities from San Francisco Bay, California, United States - C33_3D | ecosystem: Environmental > Aquatic > Marine > Unclassified | place: USA: California...
TTGGGGGAAACCCATTTTTGAAAGGCTGTTTGAGCGGCAAAGGCCAGCCCAGGTATTTTCATTTTTAGATGAAAAAATGGGCTTCAAGCAGGAATTGAATATGCTGGTTCAATTGCAATGGGCTCCTTTTATGCGGGCCATCGTTCGGCAATTCCCTCAAACCCTTCGCGCCCTCGTCATCACCTTGTTGAGTGTGCTTTTTTTGGGCTTGGGTTGGGTTCCTTTTTGGCAAGGATTGGGGGCGGCCATATTGGGTCTGTTGGGCCTAATTTGGATAGGTTTGCCTCACGGTGCCGTCGATCACTTGTTGGAAACGGGTTCTTTGCGACCAGCAAAATTGCCGCAATTCATCATTCAATACCTGGGGCTTGCGGCCGTCTTGGCCGGGATTTGGTTTCTGGTTCCTTTATTGGGAATGGGCCTGTTCTTGGTCTATTCGGCCTGGCATTTTGGACAAGCCGATGGCCAAACCTGGGCATGGACTAAACTGCGCAGTCTGGCCTGGGGTACCTCGGTTTTGCTCTTTATGCTGGGTACCCATCCTGTTGAATCTTCTGCGGTGATCCAAACGCTTTGCGGCTTGCCTTGGTCCTGGTCGGTATCGCCATTTTTGTTGCTTGTATGGATGCCTTTGGCGATCAAAGAGCGAAACAGTTCCTGGCAGTGGACCTTGATTTGGTTGACCCTTACGGCTTGGCTTCCCTTGTTGATTGCCTTTGGATTGTATTTCATTGGACAGCATAGCTGGAACGGGTGGAGCCACATCACCCAGCGCATGCGTCGTTCTTCGGTTTGGGTTTGGAAACAATCCCTGCCTTTTCACTTGGGGGCATGGCTGCTGTTGGGTGGGGTGTTTTGGTTTTGGCCAGGCGACCTTCGTGCCAGCGAAATGGCCGCTCCCTTTTTTGTTTTTCTGTCTTGCCTAAGCTTTCCGCATGTATGGGCCATGCATCGTTTTTACCGGCAGACTAAAAACTTTACATAGAAAAGTTGAACGGAGGAAGAATTATGTTACACCTCTTCAATTTTAAATCCAGCAGATATTACGGTTTCTAGGACCAAGGTTGGGCTGACCCCGTCTTCGAGCTCAACGCTGAGTATTTTCTGAGGGTTATCGGTATCGACCTTCCAAGACTCAATCTCGTCGATTTGATTGAGAAAGGGAGTGACAGAGGCGATGCAGTTGCCGCAATTGATGTTGGTTTTGAACTGGTATTTCATGTAAGTCGGTGCAAAGTTCGTTTTAAACGCAAGGAGTTGGAAACCACTGATATGGAACTCATTGCCATGGCGGCTCCGGCTACCATGGGGTTGAGTCCTATGCCGAAAAGGGGTAAGAATACGCCTGCGGCTAGGGGAATGGCTAATGCGTTGTAGGCAAAGGCCCATGCTAGGTTTTGCTTGAGTGTTCGCAAGGTTTGACGGGCGATGAATAGGGTTTCGGGCAGGCCTTCAAGTTGGCCGTGAACCAAGGTGATGCCTGCACTTTGCATGGCCAAATCGGTCCCGTTTCCCATGGCAAAGCCGGTTTGGGCCAAGGCCAAAGCCTCGGCGTCATTCATGCCGTCACCCACCATGCCAACACGGCGATTTTGCGATTGCAAAGATTTGATATACAGGGCCTTGTCTTCGGGTTTGAGCCCACCCCTGAACAGGTCGATGCCGCATTGCTGGGCTACGCGTTGTACCGCTCTGTTTTGATCGCCGCTCATCAGATGCAGGCGCAGGCCCTGGTCTTTCAGTTGCTGGCAAATCGCCTTGGCGTTGGGTTTGATTTCGTCGCTGATGGCCAGCAGGGCCCAGCATTCTCGTTGGTAACCCAGGGCCACCAGGGAGTAGGCCTGGTTTTCCCATTGACTGGCCTGTTGGGCCCAGTCGGGGCGAAGTGAATAGCCCTTTTTCTCAAGGAAACTCAAAGAGCCTAAATGAACTTTTTCCCCTTGCCAAATCGCCGAAATTCCTTCCCCTACATGGGCTTTGACATCGCTAATGGGAAGGCGCTCAGGGAGACCTTTTGCCCAGTTGCGCAAGGGGTTTTGAAAGCCTTCGAGCACGGCCTTAGCCAGCGGATGCTCGCTTTCCATTTCCAAGCTGTACAACAGGGAGGCAACCGCCGGATGTTCCAGGCTCATGCCAGCCGAAACGCTGGGTTTTCCGAGCGTAAGGGTCCCGGTTTTGTCCAGAACCAAATCGCTCAATTGGGCCGACTCTTCCAAGGCTTGGGCATCTCGAACCAAGATGCCGCGTTGGGCTGCATGCCCCAAGCCAACTGTAAGGGCGGTGGGTGTCGCCAAACCCAGGGCACAGGGACAAGCGATGATCAGCACATTGATCAAGGCCAATAAGCCTTGGTTGAAATCGTGCAGTCCAAAGGTCCATGTGGCAAAACTCATGAGCGCCAAACCCAATACAAAGGGAACAAAGACTGCCGCAACGCGGTCTACCCACTGCTGAATGGGAGCCTTGGAACCCAAGGCTTGATCGACGCGGTTGAGCATTTGGTGCAAGGCTGTCTGCTGGCCAACGGCTTCGGCAACCAAGACAAGGGCCCCTTCTTGATTCAATGTTCCGGCCCAGACATGGTCTTTTTTTTGTTTGAACAGCGGTAGACTTTCCCCACTGAACAGCTGTTCATCGATGTGGGAGCTGCCCTGGCGAATGCGTCCATCAACCGGGATGCGTTCGCCGGGCTTGATGCGAACCCAATCGCCTTGGCGCAAATCCTCATAGGGGATGATGATGTCTTCTTGGTTTCGAATCACACAGGCTGTTTCGGGTACACTGTGAAAAAGGGCATCCAAGGCTGAACGAGTTTTGCTTTTGGCCTGTTCTTCCCAGTAGCGCCCGAGCAAAATCAGGCTGATGATGACCACTGCTGATTCGTAGTATACGTGCCCTTGAGTTTGGGTGAGGGTCACTCCAAGGCTGTAGGTGAAGGCAACGGCGGTAGACAAGGCTACCAAAGTATCCATGTTGCTGCTGCCTTTTTTAGCGCGTTGCCAGGCTATGCGGTAAAAAGAGGCGCCTGAATACACGAGAACCGGCGCGCTCATGGCAGCTAATAAAAGCTGCATCCAAAGTTGGTGCATCTGCTCCATGAAGAGCATGGAAATGGCGAATACAGGTGCAGAAAATGCAAAAGAAACCCCCAGTTTTTTTCTCAATTTCTGCAAATCATCGGCACGGCGCTGGGCTCCCTCTTCGGCACTTTGTTCGGTGAACAAGGAATAGCCGATCTCTTTGGCCCAGGCATTCAATTGTTCATCGCTAACGCTCTCTTGGCGATCGAGATACAGGCGTTTATTGGGGTAGTTTACCCGCACATTTTGCACCCCGTTTTGGTGCCCCAAATAGGTCTCAAGACTGCTGGCACAAGATGCACAGGTCATGCCGCCAACTTCGAATTGAACCGGTTTCCATATGGAGCCGCTTTGATCCATCAATTCAAATCAACCGAAATGGGCGCCTTGGCCAGCCATGAATACGAACCGCCCAAGTCTTGCAATATGCGGGTCCAGATTTCGCCCTGGGGTAAGAACAAGTAGGAAGAGTTGGGCGGCGCTAATATCCAAGATTTAGCCTCCAGTTCTTTTTCGAGTTGACCCGGTGCCCAGCCGCAGTATCCGCGGTAGCACAAGAGATTTTCTTTGTTCAACTGTCCCGAGGTGTAAGCCTTGACAATGGCCTCCATGTTGCCTCCCCAAAACAGGCCAGGAATGAGTTCTTGGGACCCGTGAATCCAGGAAGCGCGATGCAAAAATTGAAACGAATTCTCTGGGTCAACGGGCCCTCCATCGTGAATGGGTAGGCCCAGGTCGTCGTCAGCCTCAGGCTCGCCAATGATGTAATCTGAGGGTTCGTTGATGACCAAGCCCACGGTTCCTTCTTCGTCTTTGTCCAACACGATGACCACCTTTCGATAGAAAGTAGGATCGGTGATGAACGGTTCGGCCACCAAATAGGTGCCCGGTGTGACGCTGGGAAGGGGCATAGTCAAATATAGGTCATTGAGCCCGGAAAGCCCGAGGAAAAGTTGTATTATTGTCATGATGACACTTCTTCGAATCTTTTTGGTGTGCTTATTGGGAATGGCCGTTTCGGCTCAAGCACAGGTGATTTGGGTTGAACCCGTTTTTCCAAAAGAAAGCGACACGGTAACGGTCTATTTTGATGCCAGCGAAGGGAATGGAGAACTCAGCGGCGTGGTGCCGGTGTACGCCCACACCGGGGTCATAACCAACAAAAGCACCAGCGGTAGCGATTGGAAGCACGTGGTGGGAAATTGGGGCACCGATGATGCTCGGGTAAAAATGACCTACATCGGCAACAACGTGCACAAGTTGCGCTACCCCATGAAGAGTTTTTATGCCCAAGGCGGGGCCTTTACCCAAGGTGAGGTCATTGAGCAAATGGCCTTTGTGTTTCGCAATGCAGCGGGCACCAAAGTGGGGCGCAGTGCTCAAGGAACCGATATCTATACCCCGGTTTATTCGACGGGCTTGTTTACCAAGGTCATTTGGCCCGAGGGCCCCGCGGTCTTGGGGAATGCAGGCTCGACGCATTCTTTTGAAGCCTGGGCTTCCAAAGATTGCCAACTGATTCTGACCCTCAACGGCGATACCCTTCAAAAGCGCAGCGCTCAAGATAGCCTGCAAGCCAGTTTCGGCCCATTGCCGGCAGGCAACCACTGGCTCGTTTTCACGGCTACTGACGGCAGTTTGGTGCGCCGCGATTCGATTCGTTATACCATGAACCCCTCAGTGTCGCAAAAGGCTTTGCCCACAGGAATGCAGCAAGGATTGAACCGCTTGAGCGATAGCAGTGCCTGCTTTGTATTGCGGGCTCCCATGAAAAGTTATGTCTACCTATTGGGGGATTTCAATCAGTACCTCCCTGATGTGAATTACTTCATGAATTACAGTTCGGCCGAAGGGGTTTGGTGGCTGACGGTAGAAGGGCTGAAACCGAACCTGGATTACGGGTACCAGTATCTGGTCAACGGCGATACCCGGGTGGCTGATCCCTACAGCGAATTGATGCTGAGCCAGTGGGACGATGCCTATATACCGGCCGCTACTTTTCCCAATCTCAAGCCTTATCCGAAAAATGAAACCACGGGCTGGGTAAGCGTTTTCAGAACCAACAAGGCCAGTTACAAATGGAAGGTCAATGATTTTCAGCGTCCAGATAAAGACCGTTTGGTCATTTACGAATGCTTGTTGCGCGACTTTACCAAAGCTCAGAACTACCAATCGCTCATCGATACCCTTTCTTATTTGAAGCGATTGGGCATCACGGCTTTGCAACTCATGCCCGTGGCCGAATTCGAGGGCAATTTGAGCTGGGGATACAACCCCGCCAGTCACATGGCGCTGGATAAGTATTACGGCACTCCCGAGAAATTCAAAGAATTGGTAGACGCTTGCCATGCCTTGGGAATGGCGGTCATTTTAGATGTCGTTTACAACCATGCCTTCAGCTCGTCGCCCATTTGCCAACTGTACTGGGATGCCACCAATTTCAAACCTTCGGGAAACAGCATTTATGCCAATCCCGATGCCAAACATCCGTTCAATGTGGGATATGATTTGAACCACGAAAGTCAGGATACCCGCTACTACACCAAACGCACCCTCGATTTTTGGTTGGACGAATACCGAATCGATGGGTTTCGTTTTGACCTTTCCAAAGGATTTACCCAGAAAAACAGCGGTAGCGATGTGGGCGCTTGGGGGGCCTACGATCAATCGCGCATCAACATTTGGGACGACTATTATCAGCACATTCAGCAAACTTCGCCTGGCGCTTATGTCATTCTGGAACATTTTGCCGACAACAGCGAAGAGAGCGTGTTGGTGAACAAAGGCATGATGATATGGGGCAATGCCAACCATGCCTTTACCGAACTGGCCATGGCGTACCCGGCTAACAGCGATTATGCTTGGGGCATTGACTCCAAAGCCCGTGGTTGGAATTGGCGCCATTTGGTGGGGTATGCCGAGAGCCACGACGAAGAGCGAATGGCCTACAAATGTTTGGCATTCGGAGCCAACGTTTCTGGTTACAACACCAAGAGTTTGAATACCTATGTGGAGCGTTCAGCCCTGGCCCATAGCCTCTTGCTGCTTACTCCTGGTCCCAAAATGATCTGGCAATTTGGCGAACTGGGTTATGATTTTTCCATCAACCGCTGCGAAGACGGTAGCATCAAAGAAGAATGCCGCTTGTCGAACAAGCCGGTTCGCTGGGATTATTGGACCGCTTCGGCCCCTCGTCAACAGCTTTACTACAAAACGGCGGCCCTGAACCACTTGAAGACAGAATATGCCGCCATTCACAAACCCAACTCCCACGATTACATCAGCTCAGGCAAGGTCAAGAGATTGCGCACCTTTCACTCGGATTTGAACATGGTCGTTTTGGGCAATGTGGACCCCAGCCTTCAATTTGCCAAAGCTGATTTTGCGCATACAGGAGTCTGGTACGATTATTTGAGCAACGACAGCCTTGTGGTTGACAATACCGCGGCTGTGCTGACCCTGGAGCCCGGTGAGTACCGCGTCTACTTGGATCAGCGAGTCGCCAATCCTTTTGCCGAGGAGTTGGGGCTGAATGTAGCCCACTTAGCCGAGGATCTGGCCGATTCCTGGTTGGTTTACCCCAACCCCAGTCAGGGCCAAGTTTGGTTGATGGGCGATGGCTGGGAATGGCTCGTTGTGCGGGACATTCAGGGCCGTGAATGGCACCGCCAATCGGTTTCGAGCCAGGCCCTTGACCTGAGCTTCTTGGCAGCCGGGTCCTACCTCTTGGAACTGGGCAGTGCCAGCGGTGAACGCCGTTCGACCTGGGTGCAGATTCAGCCTTGATTTTGAAATGGAGCCGAGATTTACTTGGTTTTTGAGCAGTGTTTCGGCCTTATAGGCCTCAATTTCCGTTGAAGGGGGCCCTTTATTTGGGTAGGCCCCTGCTTCGGTTGTAATTTGCTGCCGCGTGCTGTTCAACTCGGTTGTATACTGGTTGTTTTTGCCCCTGGTTTGGGTCCTTTACTTCTGCTTGCCGCAGCGGGGGCGTTGGGTTTTTCTGTTGCTTTCCTCCTACGTCTTTTACGGGTTTTGGAAATGGGAATTCGCCGGCTTGATGGCCCTGACCAGCGTGTTGGATTGGGCTTTGGTGCAGGCTATGATCAAGCAGAAGCGCCAGTCTTTCAAAAAGATCTTTGTGGCCTTGGCCTTGCTGACCAACATTGGGCTGTTGTTCTTATTCAAATATTTCGACTTCGCGCTGGGCAGTTCAGAATTGGCCCGGCAGATGTACCATTCGCCCTACACCGCCTGGATCATCGAATTGGGCAAATTCACGGTGCCCGCAGGCATTTCTTTTTATACGTTTCAGAGCATTTCTTATGTCATTGACGTGTACAAAGGGCAGGAGCAACCCGAGCCCAGTTTGCCCAAATTCATGCTCTTTGTTGCCTTCTTTCCTCAATTGGTGGCGGGCCCTATCGAGCGATTCGGTCGCTTGCACCAGCAGTTGTTTGCGGCCTATCAACCGCGTTGGGCTGAGCTGCGCGACGGTTTTCGCTTGCTGCTGTACGGCTTGTTTCTCAAGGTTGCGGTAGCCGACAACTTGGCTTCGGTGGTCGATCAATTTTACGCCCAACCCAATCACTTCGATCAAGGCAGTGCTTGGGTGGCAAGTTTCTTTTTTACCTTTCAGGTCTACACCGACTTTTTCGGGTATTCCTTGCTGGCTCAAGGTTCGGCTCTGCTTTTCGGCATACGCTTGATGGATAACTTCCAAAAGCCCTTTTTGGCCAAGAGCATCCCTGAATTTTGGCACCGCTGGCACATTTCCCTGAGCACCTGGTTTCGAGACTACCTCTTCATTCCCGTGGGCGGCAACCAGCGGGGTCCTTGGGTGTTGGCCTTGGCGGTTTTGTTGGTCTTTTTCACCAGCGGATTGTGGCATGGAGCCAACAGTACCATGATTGTATTTGGCCTTGCACAGGGAGTCTTGTATCTCTTTGATCGCTTTGTGTTCAAGCGTTTGGCTTGGGAGTCTTGGATTTGGGATCGCGTACGCCAGGTCAAAACGGGCTTCTTTTTCATGATGACCCTGGTCTACTTTCGCTCGGGGTCCATGGACCAAGCGGTTCAGGTATTTCGGGGTTTGATGGGACGGCTGAGCGGCCGCCGCTACGCGGCGGCACTGGACCAGGCAAGTCGCGTCCAGGCACAAAATCAAGGGGAGATTTTGTTGCAGAAATTGCAAATTGATCTGCACATTCCCCTGTTTCTGTTGGTGTTTTGGATCCTGGATCACGCCATATTCAAAAAGCGCTTCGATGCCTGGGCTGAATCCAAGAGCCTGTTGCAACGCTGGGGCCTATACCTGTTTTTCATCGCCGCCATCTTGATTTGGGGCGGTGCCGTCAACCACCCCTTTGTGTATTTCCAATTCTGATGCAAGCCTGGACCTGGATACGACCCCTTTTTATGCGCCTCTCAGCTGCTTTGGTTTTCTTATGGCTTCTGAATTTAGGCTATGAGCGCTGGGGCTATCCACAAGATGTGGCTCGGTTTTCGCCGGTAAAATCCCACATCGATTCGGCCTTTGCCGAGGCCGACATTGTCTACCTGGGAGAGAGCAGCAACACCAGTTTCAACCCTTGGACCGATACCCTAACGGAGGCGATCAGCGATTTCTTGCAAGCCCACCTGGATAGTCAATTGGCCCATGGCGCTACGCTCACCGGCGCGCCTGGCCAAAAGGTTAGAGCCGTTACGCATCCCAGTTATCACCCCGGTTTGTTTTTGAAGATGCTCGAGTTGCGCGGTGACCGCAAACCCCTGGTGGTGATCACGGTGAATCTGCGCACTTGCGGCCCCAGCGCTGTGTTCAGTGGAAACGAGGCTTCCAATCAACAAGAAGCCTTGTTCTACAGCCAAAGGCCCGCGTTGCTCACCCGAACCTTCTTGAGCCTGCACCATTACGACAATCGCTCTGCCGCTGAGATGGAGCGATTGAAACGCCAGTTCTGGCGCACGCAGCCCTTGAATGATCCCGAACAATTGCCCAGCAGTCCTTACGACTATACCCGCGATTGGCTCGATCATTTGGCGGCTTCCCACTACGAGTTGGATTCGCGGGTACGCAACATGGCCGATGCCTACGTGAAGGAATTCGCTTTTGTTCTAAACGAGCAAAACCAGCGGGTGCAAGATCTGAAAGCCATTGCTGAGTTGTGCAAAGGCGAGGGGATTCCCCTTTTGTTTCATTTGCTTCCTCCCAACTATGCGCACGCCGAGGCGCTTTTTGGCGATGAGCAAACGGCGGGCAATCTGGTTTCTTTCATCGATCGAAACAGGGATTTCTTGCTCCAACAATTCAACCAATGGGGCGTAAAATGCATCGACAATTCCCAGTGGGGCCGCCATGCGGCCGATCATGGCCATCATTACACCGATCAATGGTTTCCAACCGAACATTACGATGCCGGCATTCGGCAGCACATTGCCCAGCAATTGGCCCTATCTCTGCTCGATAAGGCGGATTCCAGTTTATGGTTGAATCCCCCTGCCCGAAATCGTCCCAACCCCGATATACCCATGCCATTGGCCGATTCCTTGCTTGGCGTTTGGCGTCAATCGGTCGGTCTGGGGGTTCCTTCCTGGAAGCCTGTTTCGGTTCGGGAGCTCAAAGAAGTAGCTTCGGCTTCGGGTTTGGAGTTTTGGAACGGCCATTATTGGTTGGTGGGAGACAATGCACCCTATCTCTTTGAATTCGGACCCGATTGGTCATTTTGGGACAAGCATCCGCTGCATTCGAAGATGGAAATGCCCGATAGTTTGTATCCTGGAAAAGGCAAACCCGACTGGGAATCTCTGGGTGTTTTGAACAACGAGTTGTGGATCTTGGGCTCTGGTTCAAAGCCAGAAAAAAGAGATGTCGCATTGCGCTGGCGAGGCGGGCACCACGATAGCCCTCCTACCTATGCCTCGGTGCAACAGGAATATTCCCTGACCCATTTGTACCAGGATCTGTTTGGTGAATTCGATAAACGCAAAATCACCAACAACGAAGGCCTGGTATTTACCCCGCAAGCGGCCCTATTAGCCAACCGCGAAAACAACCAAATTTCGGTTTTGCCACTAGCCGTTTGGAACGCCGTGCTCGAGGGGCAGCCCTTGGGTGAGGCTCAGGTATTTCGGGTTCAATTGCCGGGTTTGCAGGGTCAGGAGGCGAGTTTATCGGGTCTGTACATCGATGAGCAGAATCGGTTGTGGTTCACAGCCTCGGTTGAACTTCGCGAAGAATCAACCCTAGACGGGGGAATCGCTGGTTCCTTTCTGGGTTACATGAATCCCGACACTTGGATGCCCGCCTTGAATGCCCTGCCAGCCCATGGAATTCAACATGGCGAGGATCGATTGCCCGACGCCATTTGGATGGCTCATGGTAAGCCCTGGAAGTTGGAATCCTTGGTGGTGCGCAAAGGCCGAGTTTGGGCCGTCACAGACTCAGACGGGGGACCCTCTGAACTCTTGGAATTTCAGCTTCCTTAAAGGGAAATCCATGCCCTGAAGGCAGCGGGACCCTTATTAGGTCCCTTGAAGGTCTGGATCAAAAAGCCAATTGCATGGACAGCAAGAAATGCCGGCCGGCTTGAGGGAATACGAAGACTTCTTGAATGACTTCAGGGCTGCCATAGGTATAGCCCCAGCTGTAACCATTGCTGGCATAGCGGGTATTGAACAGGTTGATAACCTGCAACTGCAAGGAGGGTTTCCAAACCTGGCCGCGCAAATTTTTGCCTGCGCCTTCGGCTTGAATCGTCCATTCGGCATAGCGATAAGGGTCCAAACTGCGACTGAGGGTACCGCTGTTGTCTAGGTATTGGCGACCTACCCAGCGGTTGCGCAGCTGGCTGCTCCAGCGAATGCCATGGGTCTTCTCTGTCCACTCACCGGTTTTGGGAAGGTAGAGTCGTCGGCCCCATTCGGCTTGCAATCCGCCCATAGCCGTAAAGCCGGGAGAATAGGAAATGGGGGTGTTTTCAACGCGTTCGACATGCTCTTCATAGGTGGCATAGTCCAACCAAACGATGTCCATCTGAGCGATTCGGTTGTCGCTGAGGCTCGCGTTCCCCAGGGCGGTCAATACCACAAGAGATCGAGGTGTAATCACGGCTTGCGATTGCATTTCCAAGCCCCGACGAAACGAGGCATCGACATTGGTGCGCAGCGCTGTGCCCACGTCATTGACCCGGCCTGTCAATACCAACTGGTCCTTGTAATCCATGAAGAAGGCATTGATTTTTAGATTCCAATTGGGTCGCAAATAATTCCAGCCCAACTCAAAATCATCCAAACGTTCGGGTTTGGCGAGGCTGCCATTAGGGGCATCGGTATAATCGCTGCGGGCGGGCTCTCGATGAGCACGGCTCCAAGAGGCGAATAATTGGTGATGGAATCCTTGCCAATCCCAACCAATTTTGGGATTGAAGAAGGCGTAGTTATGATTGAAATCGACGGGGCGCAAATCGTTATCGGTTCCCAGGCCTTGTTGCTGAACCCAGCGCTCTTGCAACTCGGCGTTCATATAACCGAAGGCCGACCTTGGGCTGCGGTATTTGACCCAAGTGGAAGCCTCGAATTTATTTCCCGTTGATTGGTAGTAGCGCAGGGCTTGGGCCAAATCGGCGGTGCTTATATGGGTGATATCGCCAAAGTGTTGACCCCAATATTGGGAAGCAAAAAGACCGGCTTGCCACTGCCCAATCGTGCCCTGGTTTTCCCAGTTGGCGTTCAAACCCAGTAAGTGATTGGACAACCACCGTTGTCGGGTGATGGAGGCTTGCCACAGCGAGCTGTCTATGCCGGGGTTTACCCCGTAATCAGCCAAGTTGCCTTCGGGCTTGAACTGTTCGAAATAGCCGGCCCCTTTGGTGTGAAACAGGGTGGTATTCAGGAATTGTTTCTCTCCCAATGGAAGGCGGGTATACAAGTGGGTGTGCACCTGAAGGTAGTTGTCGGTTTCGTTGGGGTAGAGGTAGTAATTGTATTGGCTGGGTTGGCTTTGAAACAGGTTCAGGGAGTCTTCCCGGTTGCGGTAGGTATAGCCCAAGTTTCGCTCGTAGTGGGCTTGTAGGTCAGCCGCGGTGCCGCTGTATTTTTCGATGGGTACTCCCCACCAGGCTTGGTAGGTTTTTTCCCTTCCTCCGAAATGCAGCAACTTGATGGGTATGTTTTTGTTTTTGCCTGCTCGGTATGCAGCCGATGCCCAGTAGCTCTGGAGCTCGCTACTGGCACGATCCACAAATCCATTGGAACTGATGTTGGACAGGCGCAGATCAAAACTCCAGCGATCTTTTAGCCAGCCGCTGCTGTGGCTCAGGCTGAATTTGCGGGTGCCAAACGAACCGTACGATAGGTGCAAGAGGCTTTGGGCTTGGTTGGGACTTTCGGTCTGGATGTTGACGCCGGCGCCGAAGGCGCCGGTACCCCCAGACGAGGATCCAACCCCGCGCTGAATTTCAATCGAAGAGGTAGACTGGCTCAAGTCGGGCATGTTGACCCAAAATACCCCTTGGCTTTCGGCGTCGTTGATGGGTACCCCGTTGACGCTGACCAAGGTTCGAGTGGCGTCGCTGCCGCGTACCCGAATGCCGGTATATCCCACTCCATTGCCTGCGTCTGAGGTTACAATCAGACTCGGCTGCCACTGCAAAAGCACCGGTAAGTCGCGGCCAGAACTGCTGTTGAGCAATTCGGTTCGCTGCATTTCAGTCTTGGCGAAGGCTTGGCTCAAGCCGCGACTCGCCTTCACCATGATCAATTCCAATGTTTCGATGCTGTCGCTGGGGCGGGTCATGGAGGAAGCACTTTGCGCATGCAGAGATGAACAGGCCAATGCGGTCAATACAAGAAGGTTTTTTTTCATGGGTCTATCGGCTTCATTCGGATGCACAAGACCCCTAAGGCTTGACCATTTCCCTGCGCAGGCATTACCCTGATCAGGTTGGCGGGTATGTTCTCAGCACTCTGAAATCGAGGCACCCCGAATGTGTATGCAATATTAATCGATTTTTTACATAGCGTGGGCAATTCAAGTTGAAGAGGCCGAGTCAAAACACGACTTTTGTTAGCATGATCGGTAGAAGAATAGGCTTGTTTTTGACCATGCTGTTGGCCCTGGCAGCCGTTTCGGCCCAATCGGTCGAGGCGCCGGCTTACCGCTCGGCCTTGGCCAAGCGCCCTTCTGATTTGCGCCCGTTCTTGACCTTGCACAACCAGAGCTACGCCAATGTATCGGAGTGGCTGCTCAAGGATTTGAAGTTGAATTTGCAGGTCGATTTTGATCACCAACGCTTGAAAGCGAGCGGGGAGTACCGTTTCCAAAATGTATCGTCCAGCCCTTGGTTGGTTCTGGACGTTCAAGACATGCAGGTGCTCAGGGCCATCGATATGGAGACCCAGCGCCCATTGGCCTTTGCCATCATTGAAAATCCGTACGGTTCACGAGGATTGCCCTCAGGGGTACATTCTCATGCCCTGGTGGTAGAAACCCAAGGCATCACCGGTGATCTGCATTTGCGATTGGAATGGATGACCGAGCCCCAATCAGCGGCTCTGCAGTGGTTGGAGCCCAGCCAGACTCACGACAAACAAAGCCCATTCTTGTTTTCGCAATCGCAGGCCATTCTGGCCCGCAGTTGGGTTCCCTTGCAAGATTGTCCCTCGGTGCGCTTTGCCTACCAGGCAGAGGTGACGATTCCATCCAGCATGGAAGTGGTTATGAGTGCGGTGCCGGTGGGTCAATCTCAGGCCGATTCCCTGCACCGACGGGTATTGTTTGAGCAGAAAAGACCCATTCCTAGCTACCTGCTTGCGCTGGCAGTTGGGGAATTTGAATACCAAGCCCTCAATGACAAATGCGGGGTATATGCCGAACCCGGCTTGATCAAGAAAGCCGTTTGGGAATTTGCCGACTTGCCAGCCATGATAGATTCAGCCGAGGCTTTGTACGGTCCCTATGCATGGGGTCGTTACGATGTTTTGGTGCTTCCGCCGAGTTTCCCGTTCGGGGGCATGGAGAACCCCTGCGTAACCTTTGCTACCCCGACCATCATTGCCGGTGACCGCAGCCTCACCAGCCTTTTGGCTCACGAATTGGCCCATAGCTGGAGCGGCAATTTGGTAACCAATCACACCTGGGATGATTTCTGGCTCAACGAAGGGTTTACCGTCTATTTCGAGGGTCGGATCATGGAAAAGGTCTACGGAAAAGGCTATGCAGACATGCTGACCGTCCTGGGATGGAGCGATTTGCAAAGCACCTTGAATGAGATGCGCGATGCTCCTGATGATACCCATCTTCATTTGGATTTGGGCACCCGCGATCCCGACGATGGATTGACCGACATAGCTTATGAGAAGGGCCGTTTCTTTTTGATGCTGGTAGAACAGCGCGTGGGCAGAGTGCCTTTCGATGCTTTTTTAAAGCGGTATTTCGAATCCCATGCTTTTGGGACCATGAGTTCTGAGAAGTTCATTGAGGTGCTCAACCGTGATTTGCTCGACCAAAACCCCGAGTGGGATATGGACCTGGAGATTGAAGCCTGGATCTATGGCGAGGGCGTTCCCCAGCCTTGGCCCTTGTTCTCCTCTCAGGAGTTGAGTCGAGTGGCTTTGATGGCTCAGACCTTCAATCGAACCCTGCGGGTGGAAGACATTCAAACAGAGGGTTTTACCACCCACCATTGGCTTTGTTTGCTTCGCAACTTGGAGCTGAAGGACTCAGCCCAAATGGCTAAGTTGGACAAGGCCTTCGCCATCACTCAAAAAGAGAATGCTGAAATTGCCTGTCTGTGGTTCGTGCATGCCGTGCATTGCCAGTATCGACTGGCCTATGCCGCCATGGAGAGTTTCTTGGGCCAAGTGGGTCGTCGTAAATTCTTGATGCCCATATATGAAGCTCTCGCTGCACAAAGCCCTGAATCCCGGGAAGAAGGATTGGCCATGTATGTTCGAGTTAGACCTGGCTATCATTCGGTAAGCCGTCAAAGTTTGGATGAGCTCTTTGAATTGGAGCATGTCGATGAACATTCCATGATGTTGCATATGCCCAGCAGCGGTGCGGTTCCTGCCCTGATTGAGGCGCCACGTGAGACCCGCAGTCCTGAAGGCAGCAACAGCGATGGTTCGGGCAATGGAACCACCCGCGACGGGGGAACCCTGCGCGATGTGCCGCCCGCCGGTGACGATGACGATAAAAAGAACTAAGCCTTATGAACACCTGGGCTGAGGCGAGTTGGGAGCCTTTGAAGGGTTTTGCTCAGGGAGTTAGGATTCAACGCGACGACCTGATTCATGCCGTGGTGTCAGGCAACAAATCGCGCAAGTTAGCCGGTTGGTTGCGCTTGGCTCGGGAACAGGGTGCACAACGCTTGGTGAGCATGGGTGGGGCCTATTCAAACCACATGATAGCCTTGGCTTCGGCCGCGAGTGATGCGGGTTTTGCCGCTGCCGTTTATGTGCGAGGCGAAGAAGAGCGCAGCAATTTGTACCTCGATTACGCCCGCAGTCAGGGCATGGAAATTTGGCCCATCAGCCGTGAAGAATACCGTCAACTGCGATTGACGGGTCCCACTCAGTTGGAGCCTGGCGATCTATTCATTCCCGAAGGCGGCGCGGGCCAGCCGGCATACGAGGGATTCGAGAATCTTGTGCAAGCTTGGCCTAGCGACTTGGAATGGGTGTTGCACGCTTCGGCCACGGCCACCACGGCCATTGGCTTGGGAAAGGCCCTGCAGAAAGCGCGCAGGAATACTCAGGTGCTGGCTGTTGCGGTGCTGAAAAACGCCAATGAACAGCGCCAAATGATAGCGGCACAGAACTTGACCCATGTTTCAGTTTGGGAGCAGGCTCACTTCGGCGGATACGCCAAAACACCGCCCGAATTGCTTCGCTATTGGAAAGAGGCTGAAGCGAAGACGGGTTTGGTTTTGGATCCGGTGTATACAGCCAAAGCCCTGTGGGCCTTGGAGCAAGGATTGAAGGAGCAGGCATTGACCGCAAATGGCATGTTTCTGCATACCGGCGGCATATGGGGAGGCCAAAGCGAGCGCTACCGCGATAGGGTGTGATGCTTATTGCACCGAACCGGTTACAATGAGTTGTGTGCCGCTGCCATCTGCAAACTCAACGCGAATGAATTTCTTGAAAAACCCGGGGTGCCCTTGGGTTTCGTATACGGCTTTAACCCAGCCTTCCTGGCCTGGGGCTATAGGGGTTTTGGTGAAATCAGAAACGGTGCAAGAACAGCTGGGAGCTGCCTCGGCAATGGTGATAGGGCTAGTGCCCGTATTGGTAAAACGAAACACGTATTCTGCTGCAGGACCGGTAGGCAATACCCCAAATTCTTTGACTCGGGTTACCCATTGGGCTTGGTAGTTCATGGCTGAGCTGTCAATGGGTGAAGGAGGTGTGGGAGCCAGCGAGCCTGCGTCGACCTCACCGGTGTATTCGGCTTCTTCAAAAGCGGACAGCTCGGCAGGAATTTCAACCGCGTCGTACTCCGCAATGTTTGCTTCAACGGCAGCAAAATCTTCCACAATCCACTCGGTTTCGGCTTCGGGAGATTCATCGACCATGGCTTCTAAGGTCACCATGTCATCTTGTTGGTCAAGAATGGCTTGTCCTTGGCGCTTATGCTTGTTGGAAAATAGGGCGACAAGAAGAATGCCGAATAGTTGTAGTGCTTGCATGATTAACGATTGCTGATTCGCAAATATCGGGGTTTATACAGCACGGGACGTTCGCCTGCTCGTACCTGGGGTCGCACGATGCTGCAGTTCCCCTCAATGATGAGACTAAAGGAACCGGTGGGTAGATCGACCACGGCCGTTTTGCTGAATGGGCCGGGAGGGGTATTCTTGGAATAGAAGTACAATACGACAGAGTCTTGTGCCCCTGCTGCCACGCCTTCTGTGGGATAGCCTGCAGCCGTGCATTGGCAGTCTGGTGCGACTTGCGAGATGTAAAGAGTTTCGTCGGTTTTGTTTTGGATGTAAAATACTGCTTGTACCGTATCGCCTTGATTGACGTCGAGGTGCACGGATGCAGAACCCATTAAGGTTAAGGTTTGGGCATTTACAGAGCTGCCCAAGCTGAGCAGCAAGGCGATCAATACATAGCGCATAAGGACAAAAAAGGCCCGTTTCCGGGCCTTTGAATTAGTTGTTGATGATCAGTGATTTGGGTTTCTCGGGTTCACGAATCACGTTGCCTGAAATGTTCAGAGTGACGTCGCCTCCATTTGAGAAGATGAATACACTCTTGTTGAAGGTTCCAGGACGACCGTTGGAATCGTACTTAACCGTAATTTTAGAGCTCTGGCCGGGTGCAATGGGCTCTCGGGGCCACGAAGGGGTTGTGCATCCGCAGGAGGCTTGTACATTTTTCAATACCAATGGCTCGGTGCCTGTGTTTTTGAAAATGAACTCGTGCGTAGCGATTTGGCCTTCAATGACCGATCCAAAGGCATGGGAAGTGGTTTCGAATTTCAATACGGCATTGCTGCTCGCAGGTGCATTTTGTGCGAAACTGCTGGCTGTGAAAGCCCAAGCGCAGAGTAAGAACAGAACCTTCTTCATGCGTTATTCCTTACAAATCGCTACCAGCAGAACCTGAATCGGTAATCACGTTTCCGTGAATGGACAATACAACGGGCTTGTCAGGGAACTGATCAAAGGTCACCGTGATGGTTTTGTCGAATTGACCGGGACGGCCTTCAGTGCCATAGCTAGCCTTTACCTCGCCAGTTTGACCGGGCATGATAGGGGTGTTGGTGTAGCTAGGGGTGGTGCAACCGCAAGAAGGTTTGGCTTGGGTGATCACCACGGGAACTGAAGAGGTGTTGGTGAATGAAAAGGAGGTCTCGGCTTTGGGTCCCATTTTGATGGTTCCAAAGTCGTGAGATTTGGTGGTCCACTTGATGGGTTCAGTGGCCTGTTGGGCCAAAGCCGTAGCAAAGAATGCAACGGTAGCCAATGCGAAAGTCAACAGTTTTTTCATAGTCTTCTATTTTCAATTTTACGCTTCTTTTGGCAATATCCGTGCCAAAGGGAGGCAGTTCTTGGTTGGTTAGAGTTTGCGTTTAACTTCTTCTTCTTTGTAAACTTCGAGGTAGTCACCCACTTCAATATCGTTGAAGCGTTCGACTTGCAGACCGCATTCGTATCCTTTCTTGACTTCTTTGACGTCGTCCTTATAACGCTTCAATGAGGACAAGCTTCCCGTGTGAATGACCACTCCATCGCGAATGATGCGAATCATGGAGCCGCGTTCTACGACGCCATCGGTAACCATGCATCCGGCGATGCTTCCCACCTTGGAAATCTTGAATACTTCCCTGATTTCCACATTTCCAATGACCTTTTCGACCACTTCGGGACTGAGTAGACCCTCCATA
>Ga0222714_10002726_pt1 | contig 18473 bp, 15 predicted proteins | sample C33_3DmetaG_FD_165048 | JGI IMG/M metagenome (GOLD analysis project Ga0222714, IMG submission 165048) | Estuarine water microbial communities from San Francisco Bay, California, United States - C33_3D | ecosystem: Environmental > Aquatic > Marine > Unclassified | place: USA: California...
TTGTTACAGGAGAATTTTTTATTATTACAACAAGAAGACAATTCAAATGTACTCATTGAACCATTACCATCTTTAACACCGACTCAAACACCAACAAATACACAAACACCATCTAACACCCCTACCAACACGTTAACACCAACAAATACGTCAACACCAACACTAACACCAACCGCCACACCAACCAATACTCAAACACAAACTAATACGGCAACACCAACACCAACCGCCACACCAACCAATACTCAAACACAAACTAATACACCAACACAGACATCATCGAATACTCCTACACCAAGTGTTACACCTACAATCACACCGACACCACCAAATGCGTTGTATGAGTTTAGTGCATTTACTTTCACAACAGGTGGTGTTACTAATGGAGCTAATGGACCAACATTAGTCCAGTTACAAACAGCCTACAATTCTGAGTCATGGACTCAAAATACAAGTTTCTTAAATGTTGTCACACAAGGATATCAATTATGGACTGTACCACAGACAGGAACTTATGAATTCGAAGTTGCAGGTGCGCAAGCAGCCGCGGTTACCTATCCTGCGCCAGGTTCAACAGGTGGTAGGGGTGTTATCGTTCAAGGAAGATATGATTTGATTCAAGGTGAAGTTGTAACAATTGCTGTTGGCCAAACAGGCGAACCTGTAGTTAATAATAATCAATTTAATGGTGCAGGTGGTGGTGGTGGTTCATTTGTTGTATTAAGCGGCACACCATTATTCATTGCCGGCGGTGGAGGTGGAGATGGTGCATATACAAGTTCGGACTCAGGTTCTCTAAAGAATGGTAAAGATGCCGTCACAAATGTTAGTGGTACTACCTCAGTTTTTGGTGCACCTCCAGGTTCAGAGGGTAATGGTGGATTAACTCATATCAACTCAGCTGGAACAACATCAACCAATAACTACGATTCAGGTGCCGGTGGTGGATTCTTAAGTTCGGGACAAAATGGAACTACTGCTGCGGGAACAGTACCTCAAGGAGGTGCCGGTTTCAATACAACATTGCAAGGAGGCGCCGCAGCTTCACAATGGCCTCAAGCCACTGACGGTGGATTTGGTGGTGGTGGTGGCGGTTCACCAATTTGTGGTGGTGGTGGAGGTGGATACACCGGTGGTGGTGGTGCTTATCGTTCAGGAGGTAGTACTTTATCTGACGGTGGTGGTTCGGGTGGTTCATTCATTACAAGTGGGGCAACTAACGTCGCAACAACAGACGGTCAGTACAACCTAAGTTCCACTTTTGAAGGAGTTTCAATTGTCGACTTAGCATCATACAATACAGGTAACGGTTATGTTACAGTGACTTTCATTGGAACTCCAACCACACCAACTCCAACTCAAACACCAACCAATACACAAACACCTACAACTACACCAACTCCAACTCAAACACCAACAAATACACAAACACCTACAACTACACCAACTCCAAGCTCAACACCATCACCAACAATTGAGTCATTCACTTCAATAGGTACCACATCATGGACGGCACCTGCTGGTGTTACGAGTGTCGAATATCTTGTTGTTGCAGGCGGAGGTGGAGGTGGTAACGGATATGATTCTGGCGGTGGAGGTGGTGGTGCCGGCGGAATGGTATTAACAGGTACCATGTCTGTCGTACCCGGTAATTCATATACAATTACAGTTGGTTCGGGGGGTACTGGCGGTGCGGATACTCGAGCCAATAATAATGGTACTTCAGGATCGAATTCAGTATTTGATACTATTATATCTCTTGGAGGTGTCTATGGTGGTGGAAGTAGAACGAACAACCCAGGTCCCGCAGGTGTGGGTGCGGGTATAGGTGGAGCCGCACAAGTAGGTAGTACGACAGCACCCCTTGGAGGTAATGGTGGTGGCGGTGGTAGTGCTGGTGGTGGAGGTGGTGGCGCCTCAGGTGCGGGTACAAACAGAATTAGTTCATCATCTGCAGGTGTTGGTGGTGCTGGATTATCGTCGAGTATTACTGGTGGTGCGGTAACTTATGGTGCGGGTGGTAATGGAGGTACTGCTAACGTAAATAACAATGACGGTGCGGCAGGTCCAGCTAACACGGGTAAGGGTGGTGGTGCAGGTAGTGCAACAGGATCCAACTCAGGTGGTGGTGGAAACGGTGGTTCTGGCATCGTTGTCCTAAAATACTTTATTTAAAGATATATTTATAAAATAAAATGCCAAATTTACCCATATCTCAATTACCCGAGTTATTATCTTCAGCAATAACTTCGAACACAGAATTTGCAGTGGCTGAAGGAGGTACAACTTATCGTGTTAAACAGTCTTCTTTGAATCCTTATCCGAATGTTATCGGTTTTTTTTCCCAGACAGGTACCACAGAATTCATAAGTGGAACAACCGAACAATCTATTATTGGACCTGGAATTGGAACCCTTTCCGTTGGGGCTAATCAGTTCAGACCTGGAGACACTTTTTCACTCACCTTGAGGGGTCACCTATCTAATAACAACGACAGTTTACAAATAAGAGTTAAGTCAGATTCAGTAATTCTTGCCGACAGTGGAGCAGTCAACTATAACACATCGGCGGATGAACTCCTCTTTGCTTTGGATTTAACTTTTCAAATACTCTCGATAGGTGGACCTGGAGTTGCATCAATACGAACAAAAGGTTTTTGGAGAACAGTCAAAAATTCAAATTTTACAGTCAACGGATATTCATTTGAATCATTAAACAATACAACTTTTGATACTACTGATGGTAATGATTTAGGTATCACAATCCAATTCGACGCTACAGATACTTCTACATACATTTATACCGAATTCTTAGTTCTTAACAAAATATATTAATCGATGAACAATTACGGCGTCATATTGACAAGTGAAAACTTTTCTGGTAAAACCGCTTTGATTACATTTGTTGAAGAAGGTAGTGAGTTAGTTACTAACTTAGGATATCAAGAGATTCCCTACACATATTTCCCTGAAGACGGAACACCTCAAGGTACGTATTATTTGTTTTTAACAGGGACAGGAGAAACCTGTATTGTTAATGTCACTCAACCGAATCCAAGTCCAACACCAACCGCAAGTATAACACCAACAATTACATTGACAAATACACCAACTCCGAGTGTAACACCTACATATACTCCAACTCCTACAAATACCCCAACACCCTCAACAACTAATATTTAAACTTATATTTATATAAAAAACAAATATGGAATTTTTTATTCGTAAAAACGCAACTTTACCGATTTTGAAAATGCAAGTTGTTCAAGATGGACGAAATGATTATAACTCATTTATGGAGTCGTTGGTGAATGCGAATATAAGATTTTCCATGAAAACCGAAGATACGGGTATCTTAAAAATAGCATCCAAACAAGCCTTTATTGTGGAAAAAACCCAAGAAAATCCTGACGCACCTGTCGAATACTACATTTATTATAAATGGACAGGGAACGACACAAAAAAATCAGGTAGATATATTGGTGAATTTTCAATTACTAACACCGATGGAGAACTTATAGCTCCTATTAGGGAAACACTTTATATCAACATAACAGATTCATTTGTAACAGGCGGTGCGGGTTCAAGCTCTAATCCATCAGGAGGTTGTTGTTGATTTGACAAACTTAATTAAGATTTCTATTATTGTATTTATAAAAAAAGGGTAATCTCAATTCTTTTGAGAGTATAATATCCCGAAAAAAATACAATTATGGTATCACAACAAGAAATCGAAGAGTTCCTTTTGGGTTTGGATCCCGAACCTTACATCGTAGCACTTGAATATGACTACGCCACGGACAAAATTTTCAAAATAATACAACATCCCGAACACGGTAAAATAGTTAAAGTGGATAGTTTTATTCCCTTTGCGTGGGTTGGGGACTTACACAATAGAAATTTCTACAAAGGATCGAAAGAGTTACAGAAAAAAGCCATGAGTGAACATGGTATTGTAATTGACAAATTAGAAACCAAAGGTGATCCTCGATTGGAGCTTGGTTTGAGGTTCATTGTTAAAACAACAAAGACATATCAAAACCTAATAAATTTTTTCAGAAATGGTGGTTTAGATCCTTGGGGTAGAGATAACTCAGACGTAATTTCAATACTTCCACCAGTAGAACAATATCTTGTCCAAAAACAAAAAAGATTATTCAAAGGATTTGAAGAATATGAGGAAGTACATCGTTTGGTATTTGACATCGAGACTACGGGACTTGATGCCAATAAAGACGCCATATTCTTAATTGGAATCAAAGATAATCGTGGTTATTTGAAAATATTATCAGCACAAAACCAAGAAGAAGAAAAAAATATCATAATTGAATTTTTTAAAATTGTGGATGAAATCCGTCCAACCCTAATCGGAGGTTATAACTCCGCATTTTTTGATTTTCCGTTCATTATTACTCGAGCAAAGTTGTTGGGAATTGATTTAAAAAAGGTGGCTAAAACCCTCAACCCCGCACAAAGTATTAAACAAAAAGAAGGTATACTTAAATTGGCTAATGAAATGGAGCCTTACACACAAACACAAATGTGGGGTTATAATGTGATTGATATTGCACATGCAGTTCGTCGTGCACAGGCAATTAACTCTGACATTAAAAGTTGGGGTTTGAAATATATTACACAGTTTATTGGTGCAGAGAAATCTAATCGTGTCTATGTACAGGGTGATAAAATTGGTAAAATTTATTTTGACAACAAAGAATATTATATGAACCCCGAGTCGGGTAAATATAAAGAAGTTGGTGAACCTGGAACCGAAAACTTGTTGAGTCGTTTTCCAGGTAAATACGAATCAATTCGAGGTGAACAAATTATTGAAAAATATCTTGATGACGACTTGTATGAAACCATGGTAGTTGACGGTGAATTTAACCAAGCGAATTTTTTACTTGCAAAATTGGTACCAACCACATATGAAAGATTGTCAACTATGGGAACTGCAACTCTTTGGAAAATGATTATGCAGGCTTGGAGTTATAAACATGGATTGGCAATTCCTGTTAAAAATCCAAAAAGAAGTTTCACAGGTGGACTATCTCGACTCCTTCAAGTAGGATATTCTCGAGATGTACTAAAACTTGACTACTCTTCTCTATATCCTTCAATTCAATTAGTACATGATGTATTCCCCAAATGTGATGTTACAGGTGCGATGAAAAGTATGTTGAAGTATTTCCGTGATACTCGTATCAAATACAAGAAACTTTCTGAACAATATTCCAAAACGGACCCCAAATTGTCTTCACAGTATGGACGTAAACAGTTACCGATTAAAATTTTTATTAACGCATTTTTTGGTTCTTTATCCGCTCCTCACGTATTCCCTTGGGGTGATATGGATATGGGTGAACAGATTACTTGTACTGGTCGTCAATACTTGCGTCAAATGATTATGTGGTTTATGAAACGGGGGTATGAACCTTTAGTTATGGATACGGATGGTGTCAACTTTGCGACTCCACCACAACGTGCTGATTACAAATACGTTGGAAGGGGACTCAACGGATTGGTAGAAGAAGGTAGAGAGTACGTAGGTGCAGAGGCGGATGTTGCAGAATATAATGATTTATTTATGAGAGATGAAATGGGTTTGGATATCGATGGTGTGTGGCCCGCAACAATTAACGTCGCTCGTAAAAATTACGCTCTCCTAACCGACAAGGGTAAAGTTAAACTAACGGGAAACACAATCAAATCCAAAAAGTTACAAACTTACATGGCTGAATTTTTGGACGTAAGTTTACGTATGTTGCTCGACGGTAAAGGTTCAGAGTTTTTGGATTATTATTATGACTACTTGGAATTGTTGTATAACAAACAAATTCCTTTAAGTAAAATCGCCAATAAAGCTCGTGTAAAACAATCTTTAGAGGACTATAAAGTCCACGTCACTAAAACAACAAAGTCAGGTTCTCTAATGTCAAGACAGGCACACATGGAGTTGGTTCTTAAATCGAATACAAGTGTCGGACTTGGTGATACTATATATTACGTGAACAACGGCACCCGTAAATCACATGGAGACGTACAAAAGAAGGGTAATGAGGTTATTTTGAATTGTTACATGATTGACGAAAAAGAAATTAATAAAAACCCTGACATACTTGGTGATTATAACGTCCCAAGATACATTGCAGCATTCAATAAAAGAATCGAACCCTTATTAGTCGTGTTTAATCCTGAAATACGTGAAAGTATTTTAATTGAAGATCCAAAAGATCGTCCTATATTTACTAAAACCCAGGCAGAGCTCGTCAGGGGATTTCCACGTAGAATAGGTGACCAAGATACTCTTGAAGAGGTGATGACTCTTTCAGATGGTGAAATAGCTTTTTGGAGACACGTAGGTATCGACCCATACTACATGTACTTGGATGGCACGAAAGAACTTGTTGAGGAATTTTGGTTAGAAAAGAATACAGATTTGATGTACGGAGATTACCAAGTTAACACTGTGATACCAAAAGATGAACTTTATGAGATGAATGAAAACGGTGATTACTTGATATACGCATATTAGGAGTTCTTCAATCCATCAGAGGACATGATGTACCAGTTTCCTCCGATAAATCGTAATTCCACACAAGCCCCTTTACTTGTGACAATTTCGTCATACTCCTCATCTATTAGTCCATTTGTTGTTTTAATGGTAACGTTTGTAACCGCTTTGATGGTAACATGATCGGTTGTGTTACTATCTAAATAAACCGTACAGTAGTCCACATTACGAACTACTATTGCACTTTCACCTTTAGTTGTATATTCTTTTTCGTTGATAACTACTAAATCTGAGGTTACAATAGTCAACCCATTGATGAGTTTTTGACTTGGGATACTTCTTACAATCGCCATAAAAAAATTATATAATATCAAAGGGGTTTGGTAAAGCTCGGTATTGTAACAATTTGTTCAGACTTTCCGCTTGGTTAGCCTTCACCTCCATCATTTTATCTGGACGCAACCTTTCCAACCTACCCATTAATTCTTCAATTAGTTTTGACTTTTCGTCCTTAGCTTCGGTTAAAAGTGAATCATATTCTAAAGTCAATTCAGAATCGGGAGTTTTTAAATTACCTTGATATTTTCCTCTGACTCGTCCTAAAGTTTCTTTGACATAGGCAACAAACCATTTTCTTACCCATGCCTTTGCGGGTTGATTTAATTGTTGCCAAGTTAGAAGTTCAACAGGTATGTCAGATGGTAATCTTACAACATCGGGATTTTTTGCTAAACAATCTTCCCTATCGAAAGTATCGTAATACCAATACCAAACTCTACCTCCGTGGAAATATTGTCCCCCGAAATCGAACCTACCACCCGGTACATTCATGAGATGTATTGCCTTTTTACCTTCGGGAAGAGCGGTAACTCTATATGTTAAGTCAGCACCTACTATTCTTCTCTTGATATTAATGTCTGACATTCTAAGTAGAACATCAAAGGCTGGTGTTATGAAATAACTACCCATTGAACCCATTTGAGAGAAACCTGCTCCACCACCAAGTCCAATTCCTCCGAATCCTCCGAAACCACCCATGAATGGATCGAAATACGCGGCGTCCAATTCCGAACGAGAGAACCATAAAAGTTCATTCAACTCTCTACCGGCGGGGATTTCATAAATTTGTGTGTTTGCACTCAAATCAAAATAATCCTTTTTCAGGACATAATCACCACCCGCTTGTAGTCCAACAATTTTAGAATAAGCATATGTGTATTGAGTTTCCCAATCAAGACTACGTGTTAAGAATGCCTTTGTAACCGACTGTTCGTCTAAATCTAAACCATATAGAGATGTCCATTGAGACTCAATTAACCAATCATAGACGTACTGACTATAATCTTCTATTGATAATTCCAATAGGGAATCCATCATTTCATCTTCTATCTCAACACCTCTTAATGGGGCACCGAGAAGATGACGAATTTTAGTATATAAGTTAGTTCTTTCTGTTCCTACTATAATTGACATGAACCTATTTTATAAATAAATATCAAATGGTGTTTTATTTATTCAACCAATTTTCTTTTGGGATGTTATACTTACCGTCTACGATTTCCACGTTTTCGTTTTTGAATATATATGTATCCCCTTTGGTACTGATAAATACCAAATATTTTATCATCGACGGTTGATATTTTTTTACTTGCCCGGTGTTAGACAAGATGTATGAAGTTTCAGTTTCATCCATATACCCAAACGGTTTAATTTGAGCATATTCTTTTTTTCCATCCGAATATTCAATCACAGCATCCTTTCCTGCTAATGCGTCTGAGGTTACACCTAAACCACCCTCTTTAGTTACATTAGCATCTTTGAAGAACATTTTCATTTTCTCTACTGCTCGTTCCTCTTGCTTATCACCATACTGATCGTTTTTAGTCAGTGATGTCATAATTTTCTGAAAGGTTTTGGAGTTTGGTGAAAAAATACGTGGGGCAAATTGTTCTAAGTATACTGACATTCGGTACATCTCCTCGACTTGTTTTTGTGGTGTTTGTCCTAGAAACATCAACGGGTCTTGTCCATACTTCTTTAGTACCTGATTAATATCGGTTACTAATGTACAAAAATTGGTGTAATTTGTGTTAAGTTTGTTTATAACACTTCTGCCTTTTTTTTCGTAATCATATACACCTGAAAGGGTGTTGGGTGCATATTCATTTTGTTTATACCAGTACTCTTTGTATATATTTTCTAATATTCTGTCGATAGTTTCACGGAATATTTTTTTTATTTCACTATTTTTATTGAATATATCTTTGTAGTTCTGTATTTGAGTACGGTTACATGCTTGATAGTCAATTGCTTCTGCAATTATTTGTCTTACATTTTGTGATTCAGTGATTTTATTATTAGTCTTCAATGAATATAAATCATTTACAAAATCCCAATTTACAACACTCCAAAAGTTTTTTATGTAATCGTCTTTTTTGTTTCTATATTTCAAATAGTAGGCATGTTCCCAAAGATCTAATCCGAGTAAAGGATATCCTCCGTTCATAAATGTATTCATTAACGGGTTGTCCTGATTTGAAGAGGATACAATCCTTAGATTACCCCTTTTACCCAATATCAACCAAACCCAACCAGATCCGAATTTAGTTTGAGCTTCTTCTTCAAACTTCTTTTTAAAATTTTCAAAAGTTTTGAAGTCCTTTTTGATTGCGGTTAATATGTTACCACTAACCCTTTGTGGTTTTGGGGACAACATTTTCCAAAACAAAGCATGGTTGAATGCTCCTCCTGCGTTGTTTTTAATCAGTTTAGGGAATTTGGATATTGTCCTAACAATATCTTCCAACTCCATGTCCCCGCCTTGTCGATTTTTTAATGCTTTATTTAATTTTTCTAAATACCCTTTGTAATGTTTGTTGTAGTGAATATTCATTGTTTCAGGGTCGATGAAACGTCTCAAGGCTGAATAAGAGTATGGTAATTTTTCAATACCTATTTCTTTCATTTCTGTAAGAATTTGTTGTGGAATTTTAGACTCAAAAATATTTTCTTCTAATAATTGTTCTTCAAGTTCTGAAATTCTTTTTTTTATTTTTTTGAATGACATCTATTCTTTTTCTCTATAAATAATTTGTCACATGGAAAAAGTTACTTTCTCCGAGCATTAATCATGTTTAATATTTCTTCTACAATATCACCTCTTCCTTCATTATCACCCATAACCGTTTCGAAAACGTTTTTCTTGGATTTTAGAATGTCGTATATAATGCCCTCTATAGTGTTTTCAAAAATTGGGTAATACACCAAAACGTTGTTTTTTTGTCCGTATCTGTAGGCTCTGTCTTCTGCTTGTGAGTGATCGGAAGGAACAAAGGATAAATCGTTCATAATTACCGCCTCTGCGGATGTTAAAGTAATTCCGACACCCGCGGCTTTGATATTACCAACAAAAACTTTTACATTTTCGTCTTCTTGAAATTTATCCACAGACATTTGTCTTTCCGGTTTCCCCATTGAACCGTCAAGTTTTACCGCCTGTTTTCCAAAGTATTCTGCAATTTGATTTAAGGAATCTGTAAAATTAGTGAATATTATTACTTTTTTCCCTTGTTCAATGATGTTTTCAGCGAGTTCACAGGTGTTTTTAACTTTAGATGAAGCGATTTCTTGTCGAACTTTCATCAACTTTGAAAACTGAAGTGTCAAGGAGTTCGACTCCTCTTGTTTATCAAACCAATTATAATACTCACCCATAAGTTCTTCGTAGTGAGGTGATTTCAATCTTAAGTGAACTGGTGTTATAATTTTTTCAGGTAAATCCAAAATATCTTGTTTCAAACGTCTTAGGACATGGGACTTTGTCCTGTCTCTTAATTCTTCTAAATTGGAAGCTCCCGTTACATTCCATATTTTTTTCTTACCCACTTTGAATTGGTACCCTTCGCAGTATCTTCTAACATAACCCATCCAATTTGCTGCGACAGGTGAGTCTACTAAATCCAAAAGATTGAAATAATTGATAGGGCGGGAAGTCATCGGGGTTCCTGTTAACAGCCAAAGTTTTCCAACCTTTTTAGTAATATCATTAATCAATTTTGTTCTTTGAGCTTGTTTATTCTGAATGTAGTGTGCCTCATCCACGACTATTAGTTCGAAACCTGAATTTAGAATAATGGAATTTTCCTTGTCTTTTTCGTCGTGGAAATTTTTTATAATGTCATAATTGATTATAACAAAATCACCATCCTCCCATTTTTTCCCTTCAATGATAGATACAGTTCTATCAGAATAATTTTCAATTTCTCTTTGCCAGTTTATTTTCAAAGATGCTGGACAAATTATTAAAACTTTTTTTGCTTGGGTTTCAAGAGCAGCAATTATAGTAGAAGTGGTTTTACCTAAACCCATGTCATCCGCTAAGATGTACTTGTCATTTCCTACCAATTTTTCTATTGCTTCTTTTTGGTGTGATAAAGGGGGTCGATGTGAATATTTGGAATAGTCAATTGTTACTTGACGTTCCTTGTTTATAATAATGGCAGACTTAGGCATCCAAAAATCCGACATCGTATCCCCACTTAGTATTTTCCCATATATATGATATGATTTCTCTTGCTCACACAACAATTTTTCTATGTAAATTTCCTTTGGTTCTTTAGTTAACAATTTGTCTTCCATTATTTTTTTTGAAAAATATGGATCTAGTTGTACCCATTTCTTTGCAACTTTAGGTACGGTTTGGTGGTGATTTAAAATATAATCCGCCTGTGCTCGTGTTAGTTTAAATCCTCGTTGATTTTCAGATTTCTTTTTTATAGACAATATATAGTTATTGAACCCTTCATATGACTCAAGGATTCTCATTGCCTTTACTTCAGGAATGTTTATCGATATTTCTGAATTTTCTTCCATTCACAATATTTTATAATATAATCAAAAACAAACTATTTATCAATATGAGTCAAAAAAAGGTACCGATAACTAGACTGAGTAAGTTTTTTGGACAAGAAGATTTTGCTTTGGATATTTCTATGGGCGAGGAATGGCTTCATGGGGATATGAATTTTACTTTGGTTTTGTACCGTGTTGACGCTCAAAATACCAAAACGGATGATGTATATGGTGAAGTTGTTTCTGATGGAATAAAATTTTTTCCACCTGTAGAGTTCAAAGGATATGTAAGGATTGATGCACCATCAAATGAAAGGGTTAATAATAGTGGTGTGGAATATGAATTCCCAGGTAACCTATCCGTTTCGGTTTATAAAAAACAGTTAGAAGAACTAAATATTGATATATCTTATGGTGACTATATTGGTTACTATGAAAGTGAAAGTCGAGTCAGATATTATATGGTAGTTGATGACGGACGTGTAACTTCGGATAATAAACATACGTATGGTGGATACAAACCCTTTTATAGGACTATATTAGCCACATACGTACCTGAAAGTGAATTTAGGGGATTATAATGGCTCTACCAAAAAAACTCGTAAAAAAAATTGACTTGATACCTCAGAAGACTGGAGTGGCAAGAAGAGAACAAATGCTCGAATATATTAAAGAGAACGGTACCTATTTACCAAAAAGTTTGTTACACGCCGAATTGGATCGGGGTATGTTAGATTTTGTTAAAGAAGATTTAAAAACTGTTGTTGACGGTAAAGTCGTTCCTACAATTGATATTATAATAACTTTACAGAATTGGAGTCTTTTCACAGAAACTTGGAAATTCCAAGATTTAGATAAAAATGCCTCTCCCCCCTTCATTACCACTGTACGTCAACCTGAAGTTAAACCAGGTACGAATCCCTCAGTCAAATATAATATACCTGACAGACGTGAATTTTTCTACGCAAGAGTCCCAACTTGGGATGGAACACGTAAGGGACTTGATATATATAAAATCCCACAACCCGTACCTGTTGATATCACATATAATGTGAAGATTATGTGTAAAAGGATGAGAGAGTTAAATCAATTCAATAAGATTGTTCTTCAAAAGTTTGCATCCCGTCAGGCATATCGCGTTATAAACGGACATTACATTCCTATAATTTTAAATAACATTTCCGATGAAAGCACAATGGAAATGGATAAACAAAAATATTACCTACAAAACTACGAATTCATAATGCTTGGGTTTTTGGTTGACGAAGAAGAATTTGAAGTATCACCAGGAATAACTCGTTCTTTCCTAATGATAGAAGCTCAAAATAAAACTAAAGCTCGTCGAGTTAAAAAGTTACCTTCTTCACCAAAAAGTTTCCCATTATCATACGGAGTGGGAGATTCAGAAACTTCAACAACCATCACGGTTCCTTATTCTGTGGATTTCTTAGTTGATAAAAACGTAAATGTTGACAGTTACTCTGTTTATATTAACGGAGACTATGTTGGGGATGATGTTGAAATCATTCAGTTGAATTTGAATGATGTTTTGTTATTGGAATTTACAAAAAAGACTGCAGGACAACCCGCATCAATTTCAGGTTCAGCCACCCTTCAATAAGATTCTCCGTAGATGTCAGTTTTAGGTTGACACTTTTCCTCAATCATAGTCTCAACAAATTTGTACATTTTTAATCCGTTTTTGTCACAATGTTTTTTTAACATGTTGTGATGTTTCTCAGATATTTTTAAATTCTTTATTTTCATTATTGATATCAAAAATAAGGTAGAAAAAAGGTAGAATTTTTACCCACCAATAAATAAATATCCTTTTTGCAGTAAGTTTTTTTGAAATTATTTGGATATTTATGATAAAATAAATTTTTTCATTAAAAAATAATAATGGCAACATCAAATAAAATTTTTGTATCTCCTGGTGTTTACACTTCTGAAAGAGATTTGAGTTTTGTGGCACAAAGTGTGGGGGTAACTACATTGGGTATTGTTGGGGAAACTATTACAGGTCCGGCTTTCGAACCAATTTTCATCACTAACTTCGATGAGTTCCAAGCATACTTCGGTCCAACTTCTCCTGAAAAGTTTGTGAATACACAAATTCCTAAATACGAAGCGGCTTACATTGCAAAATCTTACTTGCAACAATCCAATCAACTGTTTGTTACACGTGTCTTGGGACTATCAGGGTATGATGCGGGTCCATCATGGACTATTTCAACAATAGCAAATATAAATGCAACCACAGTATTCCCTGATGGTTCAACTCCGGGTTATGTATGGACAGCGGCGTTCACAGGAACGAGTGCGTCTACATCATCCATAGAAATCGTAAGTGGATTACCAACTGTTATTAATAACATCTACTCACTACCTTACACACAAAACACAGGTTCACAAACTACTTTGAGTGCCAACATGAATACTCAATTGTTTGCAATCCTAACTGATAACACTTTACAGAACAGTTCTGTTTATGTATATGGTGCTGTACCTCAAGTCGATTACAATGGATTAAATTCGAGCTACGACTTAACTAACGTATTCAACGTTCAAAGTATGGATTTCGACGCCATTACGAAAAATTCTTACTTGAACGATGCATGGTACTACGCTCTGTTTACTACAACACCCGTTGTTAATGGTTATTCGGGATTCTCGTATTTCTCTAAAGTTTCTGCTTTGAATTATGATTCAGGATCAGATTCTTTCTCAGGAACTGTTTCGGGTATGGTGTATAACTATTCCGGTACTTCTTGGACGGAGTATGATAACATGGTTGTTGGTACACTAAGATCTAGAGGTGTAAGTACATACACTTCAAGTAATGCAGGTCCATTGTACCAACTAACCGCAACTACTCAATTGTCAATTGATTATTCAGGAACTTACTCAGCAATGACTGAAGATCCTTACGCGACTTTTGCAATTTCAGGAAACACTATCGAGGGTGACACATTTAGTTTTGAAACATCCTTCAATGATGGTGCATCAAATTATATATCAAAGGTATTTGGAACTACTAACTTCGGTAAAGACAGAACAGAGGTTCCTGTTTTCTTGGAAGAACGTTTCCAAAACTTGTTGAATTGGTCTTACGCTAAAGGTTACATCCGTGGTTTGAATACTTCGTTCACCGCATTACCTTCAGCAAGAGAGGATAATGGAACAAATACTTCCATTGGTTGGTATCTTGAACAATATCAAACACCTGCAACTCCATATCTGGTTTCTGAATTACGTGGTAATACTGTTTATAGATTGTTTAGATTTATAACAGTTTCTGACGGTAATTCGGCTAACAGAGAAGTTAAGGTATCTATTGCTAATATCTCTTTCTCTAACGGTACATTTGACGTTGGTGTTCGTGATTTCTTCGATACTGACGAGAATCCAGTATTCCTTGAAAGATATACAAACTGTTCGATGGATCCTACTCAAAATAATTTCATCGCTAAGAAAATTGGTTCTTCTGATGGTGAGTACGAATTGAAGAGTAGATTTGTTATGGTTGAGATGAACCCTGACGCACCTGTCGATGCACTACCTTGTGGTTTCGAAGGTTACACTTTCCGTGAATATGGTGGTAGTGGTTCAGACATTCAACCTCCATTCTCAATTTACAAAACTAAATACAATACACCAGGTGAAGTTATCTTCACTCCTCCTTTCAGTCTTTCTTCTGGGGCGGACAACTTAACTAGAAGTTCAGGTGATAAAGTTAGAAAAACATATTTAGGGTTCTCTTCTCAGATAGGAATTGATGCTAATTTCTTTGATTACAAGGGTAAACAAAATCCTACCAACTTGGGATTGGCAACTACTTCATCGGAATGGAACTATATGACTAAAGGTTTCCACATGGATTCGGGCGCTACTATCGTGGCAATTTCAGGAAACTTTGTTACTTCAGGACAATCCGCATTCGAATGTGGTGTTACTTCATTCCGTACTGAACCAACAAACCCTTCTAACCCTTATTACAGTTTAGCGGCTCGTAAGTTTACTGTTATTCCAAAGGGAGGTTTTGACGGATGGGATATCTACAGAGAATATCGTACAAATGGTGACATTTATTCTTTAGGTAATACAGGATACTTATACGGTGCATCTGATGAAAACACAAACTATCCTTTATCTACGGGTTGGGGAGCGTTTAAACAAATTACAGTTGGTGATGATTCCGAATTGGCGAACACCGATTACTACGCATATTTGTTAGGTCAAGAAACTTTCGCTAACCCTGAAGCGGTTAACATTAATGTGTTTGTAACTCCTGGTATTGATTACGTGAATAACAGTAACTTAGTTGAAAATGCAATTGATTTGGTTGAAACGGATAGAGCGGATTCTATCTACATTTGTACAACTCCTGATACAAATATGTACTTGAACTACTCAGATTCTACTACATTTATCTTCCCTCAAGAGGCTGTGGATAATTTAGAAGAAACGGGAATCGATTCAAACTACACGGCAACATATTATCCTTGGATTTTAACAAGAGACTCTGTGAACAACACCCAAATTTACCTACCAGTTACAGGTGAAGTGACAAGAAACTTGGCGCTTACTGATAACATTGCGTTCCCATGGTTCGCAGCTGCAGGTTATACAAGAGGTTTGGTACAAGCAGTTAAAGCTCGTAAGAAGTTAACCCAAGAAGATAGAGACACCTTATATCAAGGAAGAATCAATCCAATCGCAACTTTCTCGGATGTGGGTACAGTTATTTGGGGTAACAAGACATTACAAATTAGAGAGTCAGCTCTTGACAGAATTAACGTAAGACGATTGCTTCTTCAAGCTCGTAAACTTATTTCGGCAGTTGCTGTAAGATTATTGTTCGAACAGAATGACGACAAGGTAAGACAACAGTTCTTGGATTCAGTTAATCCTATTTTGGATTCAATCAGACGAGACAGAGGTTTGTATGACTTTAGAGTAACTGTAAGTTCATCACCTGAAGATTTAGATAGAAATACATTAACAGGTAAGATTTATCTAAAACCAACAAGAGCTCTTGAATTCATTGATATCGAATTCTTGATTACTCCAACTGGTGCATCTTTTGAAAACATCTAATAAACACAACGGGGTGGGGGTTTTCCCCACCCCTTAATTTAAAATTAAAATGGAATTTAGAAAAAAATTATTACGTGAAAGTTTGATGATGGAAGAGAATGGTGTTACCACTTTCTCTGAAAAACCTCAAAATATTATTATGAGTGAGTCTCAGTTAGAGAGACTAATTGAAAACATTCAAAACAAAAAATGAGTATAAAAAGAATTTTACGTGAATACGTAAAAGATAAAACGAGTATTAATGAAGGTATTTCAGTTGAGGGAACTCCCGATATGAAATACTATGCCTTTGATTGGGATGACAATATTGTCACCATGCCGACTCAAATTATAGTTTCCGATGAAGATGGTGAAGAGGTTGGTGTGTCCACTGAAGATTTTGCACAGTACAGAGAACAGATAGGTAAAGAACCTTTCGTGTACAAAGGTAAGACGATTGTTGGGTATGCACCAGAGCCCTATAGAAACTTTACAGCGCCAGGTGATAAACAATTTTTAATTGATGCAATGATTGCCGAACCAGGTCCTTCTTGGGAGGATTTTGTGGAGTGTATAAATGGTGGTTCTATTTTTGCAATTATTACAGCTCGAGGACACAATCCAAAAGTACTAAAGGATGCGGTTTTCACATTCATTTTGACAAACCACAATGGAATCAACATGGACGAGTGTGTCTCAAATTTAAGACGGTTCCGTGAAATCGCGGGTGAGTCTATGAAGTCGGACAAACAAGTGATAAATGACTATCTGAATATGTGTCAGTTCAGTCCTGTTACTTACGGTGAAGGAAGTGCATCAAACCCTGAAGAAGGTAAAATCAAAGCACTAAGGAAGTTCATTACCGACGTAAGGATGATGGCATCTGAAGTAGGGAAAAAGGCATATTTTAAAAATGATGTATCAAATAGATTTGTACCAGAAATAGGATTTTCTGATGATGACCCAAGAAACATAGAAAAAATCAAACAATTTATAGATACTGAATACGAAGATAAACCAGTAAGGACCTATTTAACTAAAGGCGGAGAAAAAAAAGAAGTATAAAGCACAAGCAATAAATAAATTCCACAGGAAAAAAGTAAAGTCAAAAAATTTTTTGTGTGTATTTATATTAAAAATAAAACAAGAAAAAAAAACAAGTAAACCATGGCAGACTTATTAATGAAAATGCCTTTTCAGTATGAACCAAAAAGAAAGAATAGATTTATTCTTACCTTTCCTTCATCTTTGGGCATCAACTCTTGGTATGTTGAATCAACAAGCAGACCGAATTGGAGCAACACACCTACTGAAATTCCATTCCTAAACACTTCCACTTATGTTGCTGGAAGATTTGTATGGAACACCATTAACGTAACATTCAGAGATCCTATCGGACCTTCTGCGGCTCAAGCACTTATGGAGTGGGTTCGTTTACACGCTGAATCAGTAACAGGTAGAATGGGTTACGCTGCAGGATACAAAAAAGACATTGATTTGGAACTTTTGGATCCTACAGGTGTTGCGGTAGAAAAATGGATATTACAAGGAACCTTCCTTACAGACGTTAACTTTGATAGTTTAGGTTATGGTGACGACGGACTTGCAACTATCACAGCGACACTTCGTCCTGATAGATGTATTTTAGTTTACTAAGAATTTACTAAATTTTTCTTGACTTTATATTTAACCATAGGGGAAACTCTATGGTTTTTTTATTATGGAAAATACGACACATTACGGACAACTTGATTTTAATTTACCACACGACGTGGTACCCTTACCTTCGAAAGGTATGTTTTATAAAAATAAAAAACAATCTTTGAAGGTTGGTTATTTGACAGCCCAAGATGAGAACATCTTACTGTCAACATCTATACGTTCTCAAGGGGTTGTGAAAACACTTCTTAAAAACAAAATCTACGAACCAGATATGATGGTGGAAGAACTCTTGGAATGCGATATCCAAGCAATTCTAATATTTTTGAGAAACACATCGTTTGGTACCGAATACATTTTCAAATTGAAAG
>Ga0222714_10002728_pt1 | contig 18468 bp, 26 predicted proteins | sample C33_3DmetaG_FD_165048 | JGI IMG/M metagenome (GOLD analysis project Ga0222714, IMG submission 165048) | Estuarine water microbial communities from San Francisco Bay, California, United States - C33_3D | ecosystem: Environmental > Aquatic > Marine > Unclassified | place: USA: California...
GCTTGAGTCTGATAGAGCGTTATTGAAGTCGCGTCCGAATCTGTTTGGGCCGTTCCGCCGACGCGCTCGACTGTGGCCCGGTTGATAACTTGATCGGTCGAGTAGTCGATCGAGAGTCCAGAGTAAGCCGTTTCCGTTCCGTCGTCTTTGAAGATTACGCTCGGCCCGCTAAGAGTGTTTCCTAGTCTTGCGTCGAATGTTAGATCTCCGTCGCGTGAAACGTAGACTCTACCGGCTTCCGCGTCGTCAGAGATTGAGCGTAGATATTGAGCGACGGAAGTCCCTTCGGATATCGGATAGGCGCCGAGAGTCGTAGTTCCCGTCTGGATGTCGCGAGTCGCCGCCGGGTAGCCGACTTCGGGACGGTCGAGAATTGTTGTAACTCTCGCCGATGATAATTCTTCCGACGGAGTGAACGCCGAAAGAAACGTATTCGACAATAGGAAGAGATCATCCGCGCAAGTGATCGTCACGGTAGGCACTTTTTTAGTGAAAGCCGTCCCGTAGTCATAAGCGAAGTCCACGACTCGACCCTTAAATAAGTATTCTCCGTTTCGGGAGAGCCGTATTTGCCGGAGAGGTGAGAGGCCGGGAGTGTCGTCCGTTTCGTCATAATAGACGGATGCTTCGTTATATGGGTCGAAAGCTCGACTCGGATCTATTGCTTGAATGACCATCGTTCCCGGCGAGATTGAATCTAGGACGTTCTTCTTCCCTCTGAATGCTCGAATCGCTGTAACTTGTGCCGTGATCTCGGAGAACTGATCGACGCCGTCTAGGACGTAGGTCGTATTATTGAGGACTCCTTGCTGTGTGTCGTCTAAAGTGAAGCCGTTGCCGAAGCCGGTATCCATTTCGAGGACATAATTCCCGCCGGTTATTAACGTCGCCATATTACGCGGCGATCTGGACGTCTACCGGCCCGCTAATAAGGTTGTAGCGCTGTAAAGATTCGACTATAAGGTTTGGAAGATTCGCGTCGGCTGTAACCGTGTTCACGGTTATATTCACGGGCGCGGCTTGAGTTCCGCGAGCCGATTCCATCGCGGCGATACGTTCCGCCATTCCGAAAGTCGTTAAAGCGCTCGTCTCTGGAGTGCTAAAAATTGTCTGGTCGGGAATACCGATTCCTATACTTCCGCCGACTCTGCCGCCGCCTCCGCCGGCTCCGCCGCCGGCTCCGCTTTCCGTGTCAGTTCCGTCGCCAATACTTCCCGAAACGGTCGGAATTTGTAGAGATGGACTAGGCATCCGATCCGCAAGAGATGGAGCATTGAAAGCACTATCGGTTTTTAGAGACGGTCCGCTAATGGTTGGAAGACTGATAGAAATTTCTCCGATAGGGCTTATATTGACGCCGGGTAATTTATTTAGAAGACCAATAGCTTTATTTACTCCGGTAATGATTCCGTTCACCATCGCCTCGATCGTGCCGAGAACCGAGTTAGCGACTTTTATTAAGAAACCTCCAAGATCGGCGAACGCTCCCATAAGTAAAAAAACGACGTCTAGAACGGGCCCTAGAGCGTCGGTAACGATTTTGAATGCGCCGCCGAGAACTTTTATAAGTATCGGCGCGACCGTATTTACTACGAAGTTAGCTAAAGTCTTAAAGAACGAAACAAGTTTATTTATGTTGTCTCGATTCTCTTCGATTTTTTTGACCAAGACGTCGAAGATTCCCGCTAGACCTGTAAAAACTCTCTTCCAGAGGTCCATTACGACCGGGACGACGTTTTTAGTTATATATTCCGCGAGACGTAGAAAGATCGGAATAAGAACGTCTCTAACAATAGGGACGACTTTATCGGCGATGAAGTCTCCGACTTTTCCGAAAGCTTCCGAGATGACCGGGAGAAACTTATCGCCCATCTTTTGAAGAACCGGGAAGACGTCATCTATAAGAAACTTCGTGAAGCGTTCGAATAGCGGAAGAAGCACTCCTCCGAGGCGTTCCATAACTTGCGAGAATGCGACTCGCATCCGATCGGATGCGTTCGCCGTAGCTTCTGCTGTTCCTCCGACTTGCTTCTCGATAGCTTCAAGGATGAGAGTTTGCGCTTCGCCCATTTTATTAGAATCGACGAGCGTTTGAATTCGTTCCTTTTCTGCTTCTGTGAACGTAACGCCGGATTTCGCGAGAGCTGTAATTCCCTTAATTGGATCTTGTAATGCTTTTCCGAGTTGGACGGCGTTCGTTGAAGCTTCGCCGAAGCCCGCCGAAGCGAGGTCGATCGCGGCTTTCGTGGCTCGATCGAATGATCCTCCGACTTCGCCGGCGCTTTTAGCGAGTTCGCCGAAAGTTAAGAGTTTCGCTTGAGTAAGTTTGATCGCGTTCTGATCGACGCCCGTATTTCGAGCGGTAGCTTCCGCAAGTTTCACTAGTCGATCAGTAACGGCGCTCGCGTTGTCGCCGAATAAAGCCATCGAGTCGGCGATTTGTTTGATTCGTGCGTTCGATGTTGAAGCGGCTTCTCCGGCGGCGATGAGTTGTTTCCCGACTACGGCGGCGGCCGCTCCTGCGGCGGCGAATCCTACGGCGGCAATTTTGCCGAGATTGCCGATCTTGCCGCCTAATTTGCCTAAAGCGGTGTCGGCTTCGCCTACGGCTTTCTTTAATGGTCCGGCGTTGCCGACGATGGAGACTGTAATCGGTTTAGCCATATAACTATCCTAGATCGTATTTCGTGATTAAAGAGTCCACGAGCGAGGCGTAGCGTTGAGCGACTTCGTTTCGGCGTGAGTCGATCGCGTCATAGAAGAACGGATTAGGTTTTATCGCTCGCGACGGCCATCCGAAGTGAATCGGGCCGGCATATGGGACGGCGACGCTTCCCGCTCTTACTTTTGCCGCTTTTTTAGTGGAGACGTTTCGGATATTCGCGGCGAGCGCTCCGGTTAAAACGGGAACATATTTTTTAGATTCGCCGATAACAATTTCCGCGACTCTTTTATTTGTTTCTAGAAACTCTGTTTTATTGAGATCGAGCGCATCCGTTGAAAGCTTGCGGAGGTCGCGTTGCACTTTTGAAAGTCCTTCAATTTTAATAGTTTCCGCCGGGCCTGCTCTAAAGCCGAAAGTTCCCGTCGCCATAGATTTATCTCGCTCTCGATCTTGCTTGCGCGTCTCTTTGTTTCTTTCTTCTTACGAGCCCATCGTAGATTAGATCTAGGACCTCTGGCGAGGTTTCGATCAGTTCGTTAGGCGCGATCCCGGTTTCGATGGCGAGCTCGGCGATGTATTCACTAAACGAGCCTCGCGTTAAACTTTTGGGTCGTTGCCTATTTCCACGTCCGCGACGTTTTTAGACCATTCTTCGAACGGCTTAACGATATTCCCGTTATCTTTGTCGGCAAGCCAAGCCAAATAGTAAAGATGTTCCATTCGAGTATCTGATCCACTAAATGCGGCCGTAATTCCACACTTAGCCCATCGTTCGAATGCGATAATTGCCGGCGGGTAGACGGGTAGATCCGATGTAGTTCCATCGCGCCGCTCGACGGTAAGGCGAACTCTTAGCACGTTTTAGATTACGCTACGGCCTGAGTAATTTCTCCGCCGGAGTAGGTGCAAGTAATCTCGACGAGCTCTCCGACGTTTACGACGATCGGAGCTTGAGCCAGATAGCCGCCGGTGTGGGTATACCTCGGCGAGCTCGCTCCGGGAGCGGCCGCGAGTGGCTCGTAGACGATGACGGAAGTAGTTCCGACGTCGCCGAAAGCGAATTGGATAGCTTCGGCTGTAGCGAAGCTTCCTAAGAGAGTGAAAGTAGTTTCGGAGTTCTCCAAGCCTGCTACGTTCTCGACATAAGTCGAAGCGAGAGTCGTAGCGTCCAGAGCCGGAAGAGTCTTCGTCATCGTGATAGAGCGAAGTTGATCGTTGAAGTCGGTTCCGCCTACCGTGAAGACGGTCGCTTTTCCGAGTTGGGTTACTGTTGCCATAGTTCTATCTTACTCCGTTTCTTCTGTAATAGTTTTAGCATACTTCTTAGATGCTTTAGTGTTTTTAGGTTGTTGAGTGATCGCGCCGATCGCCAAGCTTTTAAGAGGTTCGACTCCGACGGTTGCTAGATCCTCGTCGGTTACGATCTGGCCGGGAGTGAACGCTTTTAGACGCGACGAAACGACGACGTAGTTAGCCATTAGCCCCAGAGCTCCATCGTGTAACGGTAGGCGAGCATTTCCACGCCGCTAACACTAACCGAGATCGGAGTCGCTGTAACGACTCTCGAATTTGAGACCGTCGCGACGCCGTTTTTCGGTAAGGTCGGCGCGGCGTCTAGTTTTGCTTTAATCGAGGTCGAGCCGGTCGCCGCCAAGAAGCTATCTAGGTAGTCTTGCGCGGATCGTTCGGACATTCTGCCGGTGATAAGAATTAGGTCGATCGAGCCTCGATCTAGGCTATTTGCGAGCGTATATTCCCAAGTTATAGCGATCTGACCGATAACGAGCGCCGGAGGGACTAGGCCGTCCGGGATCGTGTCGTAAACTCTTAATCCGGTGATATTGACGGCCGTCTTTACGCCGTCTCGAACGTCTGACGGGACCATCGTTACGCGAGAACTTCGCGTCTATATGGTCGGACCATCGCTTGCACGTCGCGACCTAGCGGCGACATTCTGATAGCTCCAAGTTCCGATAAGCCGAGGACGCCTCCGACACTTGACGCACGTTTAACGAGATCAGTCGAGAGAATGAGGCAAGCTTCTTCGATGTCGTCTGGAGGTGTTCCGTTATACCATCCGAATTTCGCGGTCACTTGAACGCCGGGACGAAGATTTACGGGAGACGGGAAGAGCGTCGTTCCGACCATAGTAACTACTGTGAACGGTCGTTCTAATTGTGGAGCGTTTACGGGATCGAGAATGTAGTCGGTGTTAAATATGAGACTCGTTTCGAATGTGCCGTCTCCGCCGGTATCTAGAGCGACGGCGAGTCCGGTAGTCGAAGAGATGTCGTCCACGAAGAGACGATAGAAGTCTGTCGCTCGGTATTGTCTCGCGGTCGCGTTTGTGTCTGCCCAGAATCGGCGATTAGTCATCCGGTCGATAGATCTTGAAGCGGACTCGATCGCTTTTTCTATATTGACCGTTTCGTCGGCCGTTATAGTCGTCATTCCCGTGTAAGACTGAAACGTAGCGACGGTCGTATAGCCATTAGTTATAGCCATCGTCTAAGCCTCTTTCTTTTTTTTAGGGACGTTCCTTTTCGCTTTAGATACTACTTTAGGTTCTTGCGCTTCGATGGGTGCTTGCTCGGCTCGCGGTGTTTTATGTCCCGTCGAAAGGAGTCCGTCGAGCCGAGCGAGCTCTTTATCTACGTTCGCGACTTTGGCCGTCTTACCTTTTGCAAGATATCCGGCGCGTTCGGCGATTAGTGCTTCGCGATAATTCTCAAGGTTGAAGCCCATAGTAGAGATCCGAGGTTCTTCCGGCGACTAGACAAGGAGTCCGCTAGTCGCCGGAAGAAGAGAATCAGAATGTCGGAGCGACGAGGCCCGTTCCGCCTACGATAGCGCCGGCAAGCGGTCGCCTTTGAGCGGTGAAAGCCGAGAAGCCGAATAGAACGATTCGGATCGCGACTTTGCCGTCTGGCTGTTCGAATCGAACGTATGTCGGCATCTGTGGAGCTTCCCAGAGGTGCATCTCATCTGACGAGACGACGTAGATCAAGTCCTCATTAGCGCCGGCGCCGTTCGTAGTTGTTACGTTGGCGTCGGTGATGATTGGCAAGCCGAGCATCGAGTATTGGCCGCTCTGACCGTAGCCGAGGCCGCTAAACGTGCCGATCGCATTCATCGGACCGTTCGCGTTCGGAACTACTAGCGGTCGGTTCTGACTGTCTACGCCGGCCAAGAGGAAGCCCAAGCGTCGAGGGTGCATAATGATATAGTTCGGGCCGCTAAAGACGTTCGACTGAACTCTTTGAATTCCGTCTACGATCTTTGGATAGAGCTCGCCGACTGTCGGAGATGCATCGGTAAACGTAACTACTTGAGTTAGTGCCGTCGTGAGTCCGGTCGGTTGGCCACTTGAGCCGGATCCGTTAAGGATGCCGTCGTCGAGTTTTGTGTTATAGGCCGAGATGAGGTCCGCGAGGACTACTTCCTCGATGTTCGCGCCGCGTAGGATCGCTTGCTTCGAGACGTCTTGCATACCGGCGATGGTGTTCACGTTCACAGTTAAGAGAGTGTCGTCGATGTTTGTCTCTGTAGCTGTGTCGTTCTCCGAAGCTTGATAGCCGACGGCGGTTCCCGTTGTTACCTTCGAGATGTTTACCGTCATACCTTGAGCCGGGAGAGTGTGCTTTCGGCAGATGTCCGCAACCGGACGACCGGCGCGAGCGAGTGGAGCGTAAAGGTCGATCAAGTATTGCGGGACTACGAGACCGGCGAAGTTAGCCGTTCCGACGTCGCGCTTTTCGAGCTTGACTTCGCGATTGTAGCGAGCGATTCGTTCGGTCGCGTCTGTGTCGCGTGAGAACTCCGATGAGATCGCGTCGGCCAAGAATGAGAACGATCCGCGAGCGTGATAAGTCGGCTCTTCGGAAGTTACTTTCCATCCGCCTATTTGACGGGTTTCTGGAGTTGATACTTCTACTTTTTTAGCGAGTTCGATAGCGGCAAGTTTGCGCGTTTCGATCTCTGAGACTTGTTGAATTCGTGCGTCGAGCTTCTCGATTTCGAGGGCCAGAGCGGAGACGTTAGCGACTTCGATCTCGTTGAGATCGCGATCCTCTTCGGCGGCGCGGTTCAATGTCGCGTCGATGAGTTCGTTCTTTGAATTGCGCTTCTCTTGTAATTGTGTAAGAAAGTTCACGGTTTTAATCCTTTAGATTTTTCGATGTGTGTTATCGAGGTGTCTTAAAGATCTGGCCGGGTGTCGATCTTGTCGAGGTGCGGCGCTAATTCTTTAGAGGTGTCGTCTTTACGAGTGTAGTCCGACGGTGTTCGCTTTTGCAAGCATCCGATCGGACTCTCGAGAGATGATTTTATTAGCCCAAACTTTACCGGGATCGCCTCCCCAGAGAGCCCAAGCGATACGACCCGCCGACGGGTAGCCGTTTTCGTTAGGTGAGAATCCTTCGCCTTGTTTGTCTACTTCGTGCCGAGCAAAATAGCTTCGCATTCTTAAAACGGTGTCGTAAGAGAGAGCGCCGTTTATTATGTCGCGAGCGCGAGCGACGCCGATCTCAGTTCCGCCGCGACCGTAGAGACGACGCCATTCGAGGCCGCGTCGAGCTTCCGCTTTCATTTCTTGAGTCGGTTTATAAGAGTCGGCGCGTTCCGGTGTTGGTGCTTCGTTATGGTTTTCGCTTGCTTCTATTGCGGCGATTTGTGCTTTTGCTTCGCGTCGGCTTTTGTGGCAGAAGATGAGACTTCCGTCTGATTCTTTGACGACGGCATAACCGGACGGACATTCCGGATTATTTGTTTCTATGCGATACGGCATAGATCTAATCTCCGATTAAAACTCGAACGTCTTCGGTCATAGTTTCGACAATTCCGTAAAGCTCTTCGTTTATTGGTAAGAAGATTTCGAGCGGCGTAGTTTGCTTTTCCGTCGCCAAGCCATTACTAGTTGAAACGTCAGAGCCGCCAAGAAATACCGCCGTATTTCCGACGACGTGAAGATAGACGTAGCGATTAGTTTCATCTTTTGCGATTAGTAGAGTCGGTTCGGTCGTTACCGTAACGGACGCCGATTTCATTTTCTGATCTTCGCTAAGACGTTCTCTAATTGTGCGAGGTTAGGTTTCTCGATTACTTCTCGGACGGCTTGAACGGATGCCGCTTCGCCGTAAGCGCCGAAAGTTACTAACGAAACTTCGGCGAGATGAGCTTTAAGTCTTTCGATTACGCCGTTAGCCGCTTTACGATCTTTTAACGGTTGAAAGCCGATCGAGAGGTTAGTTAGAACGCCGTCCCGGACAAGTTCGAGAGCTTGATCGCCTAGATCGGTTTTAGAGATACGGAATTCGCCGTATAAGCCTTTTTTATCTTCTCGAAGTGTTGTCGCCTTGCCTAGCGGGAGAACTTGTTGATCGTGGCCTTGTAGAAGTTTTACGCGATGAGCGGCGCGAGTTACGGCTTCGAATGCTCCCATTCGGAAGACCTCGACTAGACCGGGATGGATTCTTGTTTCGGTGTCGTATGGAACACAGATTCCGCAAATAGTCCGACCGTCGCCTTCGGCGCGGACTTCTAGATCGCTTTCATATCTTCTAGTTTCTAAAGACATATCTTTATCCTATTCGTCTAGCGGTTCTTCTTTAGGTAATTCAATTTCTTCGACTTCTCCGACTTCTTCTAGTTCGTCGGCTTCTTCGATTTCTTCCGTAGTTGTCTCTGGCTCTCCGATCGGTGGACGGTTCTCGAAGTCTGCCCTTACTTCATCCACAGTTAAGAAGCCGGATTCAAGCGCGATCTTATGAGCCTGATAGCGCGTTAGAGTATCGGATCGAAGTAGCGCGTCGGTGTTAAATTTTGCGTATTGTCCGCGAGGTAATAGATCCGTGAACGCCATTTCGATACGGGTAAGAAGCGGCGTGATTCCTCTGAGGAATTGGAGTTGTTCTTGCTCGACGTTTGAATAGGTTCGCGACGAGTTCGGAGCTCCCAGATAGTAGCCCGGTAAGCCGAGCATATTTGCTATTTCGGTGAGACTGAATTCTCGCGATTCGACTAACTGAGAGTCTTTAGCGTTGTCGCTTAATTGTTGAAACTTAGTCGTCGAATTTAGGACGGCCGGCTCGCGTGAAGTTCCGCCGTAATGTCTCATCCAGACGGCTTTTAGCATATCGGCCTCGTCTTGAGTTAGATCCGCGTTATCTGAGTAGAGAATTCCGGTCGGTTGAGCTCCTCCGTCGAAGTATTTAGCGGCGTAAGCCTGCATCGCGAGAGCGGATCCGATTCCTTGACGTTGAGCGGCGACGACTCCTAAGCCGACGATCTGGCCGGGAAGCGTAAAGTTTTTTATGTGCATTATTCGATCGGCTTCGTAGATCTCGTCGTTAATTTTGTAGGTTAAACGTCCGGCGTTTCGCTCGATGTGAACTCTTGTCGGTGATACGGGATAAATAGATTCGGGATAGCCGTTCGCGCCGATATCGCCGAGAATGGCGATGTAGTTTCCGTGAATTACGAGAGCGGCCGCCATAGCGGAGATCGTTTCGATTCTTGTTTCGTTCGGATATGGGCGCTCTAGTAATGGTGGAATCGGTTCGATTCTTACGTCGCCTCTATAGGCGTGAATCGGTAGAGCGCCGATCGTGTCAGAGATTAAAGTAATGCCGCGCCATAAGCCGGGGATCGAGAGCGTAGTTCCTTCGTCTACGAAAGTTCCGGCGTAAACGGTGTCATAGTAACGCGAAACGCGACCGAGCGAATCGACATAGGCGTTCGGTTGGGGCATAGGGAGAATCCCTTGACGCTTTTTTAGACGGAGTCGGTCGAAGATAGCCATCGCACTAAAGACTATATCTTAGATGATAGGCGTAACGGGATTAGAAGATCAGAGAACGCGGTTTCGTCTCGATCTTGCGGTGGACGGAGTGATGCCATCCGAGCGTCGCCGCATAGAGCGGAGTTAGGTCGGCGTCGGTGTTCATTCTGGCCCAGAGCCAAGACTGACCTAGCGGACGTTTCTTAGCGTTGAGGATGGCGTCGTCTAGAACGCTTGAAGTTTTGACTTTTACGCTTCGGTCGAGGATCGCGTCATAAAACAAGTTACAAGCCGAGACGACGTCTTGCGTTCGATATTTGACGACGTTCACTTGCAAATTCTGGAGCGGTTCTACTAGAGCTCCCGCCGGCGAATAGCCGTCTACGATAATCGGCGCTTTCCATCGTCGCGAAAGTTCTAGGCATCGTTGAGAGATCCAAGCGACGCCGGGACGCGAGTCGATTACTTCGATTCGGCCTTGCTCGTCGGCGACGACAATAGAAGCACAAGAACGATCTAAAGAAACGTCGAGCCCGAAAGAGAGCCGTCCGGCGGGAGCTACTTTCGCCGAGTTGCACGAATACCATACTTTTTCGGGAATCAGTCGATCGTCTTGATTCGTCCAAGTGTTTAGATAGCTTCGCCGGAAGTCGGTTAAAGTCATCGTCGCGAGCGCGTGATCTATAGTCGAGGCGTCTATAGTCTGGCCGAGGGCCGGCATACACTTAGCCCAAGTCGTAGGATCGAACGGATCATCGTCCGGATCGGCGGACCATTCGAAGTAGGCGACGCCGTTTATTAGGCCGTCTTTTATTGCTTGCCGTCCGGCGTCTACTTTTCGGCGAAGAAACATAGACTCCGAAGTTCCGGCCGTTGAGACGATAAGGATCTGGCCGTCTTTTTTAGTTGCCATCGCCGGCAAGAGCGCCGCTTCTCGGATGCCTTCATAGTCGGCGAAAGCTTCGTCTATCACGGCAAGCGAAAGCGTTTTACCGTGTCCGGCCGTAGGTGTAGACGGGAGAACTTGAATCCTTGAGCCGTTTCGAAAGATAATAGATTCATTTCCGTTAGCGGTGTAGATCCGTTTAATGGATGGCGCGAGCGTCGAATTCTGTAAAGCCGGGACTTGATCGTCCATTAACTTACGTCGAGCATCGAATCCCGTTTGAGCCGTATAAGCGATCGCTTGCGGGGATCCCCAAGCTAAAGCGCGATGCAATTCCCAAGCGAGAACTAGCGCCGTTTTGCCGGACTGACGAGGGACCGTAACTACGATCTCACGATACGCCGGCGTTATCCCGTCGTCTAACACTTCGAGACCGACGTCGGCGACTAGCCTCTGCCATTCCATAAGCGGAGTCCCTAAACGTGCGGCGATCGCCGCTAATTCCGGTCCGCGAGTTTTACGACTCGGATTCCTTGCCGTCGCGTAACGCGGCATCGCGCCAAATTGAAGCGATGACTTCGTTAAAGTCTTCAACGTCATTAGCGCCGACCTGCCGGAGAATATCCTCGGCCTCTCGATATTGTCTCCAGAGATTCGCGTTCTCTGGATGCTCGTCTACGGCGCGAGCTAGAAGCCGGCAGATTTCGACGCGAGCCGAATCGACTTTCTCTAAACGGCCAAGAGCGAAGAGCGCCTCGATTAAAACTTCGATCGCGGCAACATTCGAGCCATAAGAAATAGTCCCAAATTTCTTCGGAATATCCGTAGTTTTCTTTTTTTTGACGGGATTCTTCCGAATTTTTCCAGATTTGCCCGAATTCTTGACGGCCATAAAAACCCCAAATTATACGACTAGAGAGAGAACTGCTAAGGACTACGTCGGGGCAGATTCTGACTCTCATAAAAAAAAGACCCGACTTTTTATTTTGCGAACGCTTCGAATTTACCATACTCGCGACGGCTTGCGGCGAAGTTGATTCGATCGAGTGCTATTGCACGTCGCGCAAGAGGCCCGGAGATTAGTCGGCTCGTATTTAGAGCCACCATAGGCGAGCGGGACTATGTGATCGACTTGAGTCGCGACGCCTCTACACTTCGGAAGTCTGATCGTGCATCGGTAGCCGTCCCTCTGGAGTATCTGTAGGCGTGTTCGTTTCCAGAGCGAATCGTTATAGCGATACTTAGTTCTTTCTTTCACGTTTTCGATCCTTGTCCTTGAGATCGTCGTCGAGTAGTTCGATCACGGCGAAGATTATCATCGCGAAGATTAGGACGCTCCAGATAAGCCAGAAGACGCCGAAGATTCTTAGCATTAGGTCCACGGACCGAAGCCTTTCGAATAGGTGAAGAGAGCGAACGCGGCTTCGAGGTTAATAACGGGATTTAGAAGATCGTCGCATTCGTTTAGGATGCCGAGCGTCTGTAGGTATCCCTTCGGATAATAGCGAGTAGGTTCGCACCAAGAGCGGCCGTTTATCTGTGTTAGTCCGTAGTCGTGAGATTTGTCTTTGTTTAATGTGCGATTAACGACATAACTTAAACATCGGGATTCTCTGTAGATGATCGCGTCCATTATGGGTAGCTCGGCGCGTGTAAAGCCGACGCTTAAAATCGTCGTCTTGTATTGGGGACACTTGAGCCGGGAGCGTTTTAGTTGGACGGAGTCGCGTTCTACTACGCGAGGGGGAAGCACGTTAGGGAGATGGGTCGCGGCTCCGTCCGTTTCTAATGGTAATACGGCCGGGGCGCTTGCGATAGCCATATCTACTAGAACGGACATTCCGAAGATGACGGCGACGAGGGACGCCATACGATAGCCGAGCTTCCGGTATCGGTTAGACGGCGCTTCCCGGAGTCTTCGACTAGGCCGAGTTCGGTTAGTTCTTGTCGGCGTTTCCCGGCGCTCGATCGGAGAATTCCGACGTGAGTCGCTAGTTCGTAATCTGTGGCTTCTCCGAGTTCTTTTATGGCTCGCCAAATTTGGGTCCTTTGGTTAGGGCCTCGAACGCTTGCCGTCTGTGCGGCGAGGTGAGACGTTTCCGGATCGGTGCTTCTAGCTAGTCTACTCGCCTCGAAGATGAGCGCTAGGTTCTCAGTAGACAAGATCGACCGTCTTTATGTTTGTAGATTTGCGTTCCAGATAGCGCTCTGGAAGATGAAGCCACGCGACATTGTCGCAATAGGGACAAGGCATCATCGGACGCGGCCTTAACTTTTGGACGACCCATCCGATTACGGTCGCGCATACGTCGCACTCGAAGAACTCGCGCGGAATCATTCGTCTTCTTCTATCTGCTCTAATGCTTTTAGACGAGTATCTATAATTCGGAATTTAGATTCGTTTACGTCGGAGTCGATCGTCTGATTCATAGCTTCGTGAAGAAGTTTCTCTACTAATTGAAAGAGTGTCGATAGTTGCTCTTCGATAAGTGTGAGACGCGCCTCTAGTTTCGATGGAAGCGATAGATAAGAATCTTTCGTCCATTGAGCGCGAATCGTTTCGAAAGTTTTCTCCGGGTCGAAGTCTGGACGGTCGTTCATTTTGGCGACACTTTCTTAATTATTACGAAGAGAAGAAGCGTAAGAATGCTTACGAGCCAGAGACGAAAGTTAAGCGAGTCTCTCATACTTGCAAGGTCTCTAGAATTTGTGTTCGTCGATTCTGCCAATTTCCGCGAAGTAGATCCTTTTGAAAGTCTTTAAGTTGTTTATCGTTCGCGATGGTTTCGCCGATCTTCATTAACTCCGGCATTGTTTTAGCGTCCGCGATATCTTTCATTAGTTGTTTAACGCTTATGCTCGTAACGGTCGCGTCTTCTGTGTATGGTCCGACGACCGGAGGCTTTATCGGTTGAGGCTTCGGAGCGGGTGCGGCCGGTGCGATCGGTGCCGGTTCTTGCGCTCTGGCTTTTGCTCTAGTTACTTCGTCAAGGCTTGCGATCTGTGAGCCGTGATAACCGGCAAGAGCGAGAGCTCGTCCGACGGCCGACGTTTCGCACACTTCGAGCGCGGATGTTTTGTTTATTTGCGACGCTCCGATTACTTCGTGAGCGTGTCCCGTTGAGATCGGATTCGCATCGTCGGCTTTCGCATAAATTCGGGCCTTAAAGACCCAATATCCGGAGCCGCCTTCGATTAGTTCGGTTGAAACTCTTCCGGAGGGGTGATCCGTCCAGAAGCGTTCTAGTCTTTGAGCGACTGTCTCGTAATTTTGTAAGGCCATTACTCGACCTCTCTCAACACTTTGAAGCGGCGGAGATACGGTAAGCCGTTTTCGTTAAGGACGTCGAGATCTCTTGTTACTTCTTGCACTACCCATTTTCCGTAGTAACGGCTCTTCAAAATTTCTAGGACGTTACGAGCTTCTTCTTCTGTTTTGAATGATCTCGCGTTATAGATCGCGTTTGTTTTAGCGATCTGAAAAAGCATAAGCCTCTGGAGGTAATGAACTCGTGAATTACCGGCCGGAGTTTGAATCTTCTTTCCTACTACGAATCGACTAGCGGTTATTGTGGACATTTTGTTAATCCTCTCTTTCGACATTGTTCATTATAGCCGAGAGTTCTTGCAGAGTGTGGGATACCCTGCTACTATCTTTGACGGAAGCACAATAGGCCGTTATCTAGTCGCATAGATCGGGGCGTTAATACGCGGGAACGCGGGTAGACCGGCGCGTATGGCGTCGGGGCGCTGTGAGAATAAAGAAAGAGGTAGTCCGAGTGAGGCATCCGGACGGGGGCTTTTTTCTTTTTTTTTCTTTTTAGGTCGAAGCGTCGCGAGAGCCGCAATAAGAACTCAGTTTCTCAATGACTCGGACCATCGCTTGAGGAATTACAAGAATGTGATCGAGGTCGCCGTCCGGGGTTCGCGATTGATATAGAACGACGTGATTTTTTTTAGAAACTTCATCGGGGAGCATCCATCCGACCGAAACTATCAGATAGTCGCCATCGTTAAGATCGAGCGAGTCTAAAGATTTCCAGTCGAAAGTCTCTAACGAATGCGCGTCGGCCCAAGTTACCGCGACGAGTTGGTCGGAGTTACGGTTAGTCGAGCCAGACGACATACTCGGCCGTTACTCTCGGCTTTTCGGAGTCTATAAAGTGAAGTCTTTGAGATGGTCGCGAAGTTGCCGCGACGAATGCTTTCGCGTAAGTGTTGTCCGATTCTGGAGAGCCCGTTACGAAGACTCGGCCGCCGTTCGGAAGCGGGAGCGTCATAACGCTATGGAAGTGTCCGCAATAGGCATCGGTGAAGCTTTCGCCTAAAACGCCGGAAGCCCAAGCGCTAACTTTTTTAATGATTCCGTAAGCCGGGATCGCTCCTCCGTAAGAATTTACTTCGTCGCCGTGAAACAATAGAGCGCGATAGGCGTCTCCGACTTTGACGAGTTGGTAGAAGTTTTCGGAGGCTTGCCATCCGATATTTAGATCTTTGACTTTGTCTTCGACGATCCGATAGGCCATTCGGTCGATATTGTCGGCGGATGGGACGTCGCCTTTTCTTCCGATTCTGCCGTGATTACCGAATTCGCACACTACGCGAAACGTCTCAAAATTTGCGGCGAGCTTGCGGATCATCGTTTCGAGAATTGTCGTAACTTCGAAGAGTTGCTCGAATAGGTGAGCTTCGACTTCGTAGCTTTGACCGGGGAAGACGGTTAAGCCTTCGACCATATCTCCGCCGATCATTAGAACGGCCTCTCGGACGGGATGGTGTGCTCTTTGAATATCTGTTAGGTGTATGACTTTTTCGGTGAAGAGATCTATTCGGCTTCGAAGAACGCCTAGATCGAAAGTTGTAGTCTTCTTGCCGGCTTGATAGTCCGTGGTGTGAATGAGAGCGATCTCGCCTCGGCTTGATCGGCGATCCCGTTTAACTTTTGGCAGAGGCTTAGGTCGTCCAGAGGCGAGAGCGGCGTCTCTGGCTCCGCGATAGATAGCTTCGACTAGATCATCGGTTCGCCGTTTGAGTTTCGCTTCGTTTTGTAAAGCGCGGCGTAGAGCTTCGCGTAGTTGCTCGTTTTCTGTAGCGTCGTTTAGTTCATTTTTTAGCGACACTCGCGGCCTCTCGAAGTCTCGCTCTAAAGTTTTGAACGGAGCTATTCGAAGCTTTAACGCCGCGCTTGCCTAGAACTTTTGTTATAGCTCTATTGGAATGATCGTAAGAGACAAGAATCGAGATCCATTCTTTACGAGTTTTCGCATCGAGAGATTCTAAATAGACTTCGATCTTCGATTTTTTGTTTGTGCCTTGCGATTTACTTTCCGCTCTTAGTTCGTCGATTAAGTTCACTATTTGAATCCCCGTCTTTATGGCTGTTTAAGTGTTTCTCTAGTTTGCCATCTACGGAGCCGATTTTGGTAGATACCTTCTCGATCTGGAGGCCGAGTTCGCGTAGTTTTCGCCTGACGATCGCGTGATCGCCGTTATTTTCCCGTCTGGCTCGCTCGATGAGAACGGCCGGAAGACCGGCCGCGATAGTGCCGAAAGCACCTATTAGAGCTACTAGGACGACGTCGTTCATACGGTCGGCGGGACGATCCCTCGGAGATCGTTCCATCCTTGATTTACGGCTCTCATATTGCCTAATAGAGTAGGTGAGATTTCGACGTGAATCCATCTTCCGCCGGGAGCGCCTGAGATCGTCGGCTTCTTGTAAGTCTGCCAAGAGCCGCGCTCGGCTTTCCATCCTCGGCCGTGAGGCTTCGGTAGATAGTCGAGAATTAGCTCGATGCCTAAAACGTCCGCGTTTACGATAAGAAGATCTATAAGAGCGAGACATTTTTTACGGCCTTCTTTAACGCCGCTATAGCCAAGATCTACGGCTCGGCCGGTTCCGTGAACGGATGACCTTGTTTTGCCGCGAACGTCGCGCACGACCCAAGATCCCAAGTTTTTTAGTCCGGAGACTTCGACGGCGTTTCTTATCCAGATGTCCATCGTTGGACGAGGTGCTTTTATGTTGCCGTCGAATCCCGTATATTTTGCCGGCATAGTTTTATTTCGTCGAGTCGCGTCCGAAAGCCGGATCTTTAGAGTTAGCCCATCGCATAAGCGGAGGAAGAACGGCGGCGAGCGTCGCTTTAAGTAGATCGTCTAGCTCGTAGTTACCCGTCGCGACTACGGCAAGAACGGCCGCAAGCGTTGATCGTAGATAAGAAGCGAGCATCGCTTTAGATTTAGAATTCATTTTCTGATTCTTCCTCACTCTCGATCACAGAGCTAACAGACGCAACAAAATCCTCTGACACTTCATCGTATATGTATCCGATACCAGCATAAGTTTTACCCTCAGTATCGAAAAAAGTTTCGACCCAACGACCCGTGTAGCGTTGAGGGTTCGCTTCAAGGAACTCTCGTTGCACAACTGCAACATAAGTGCAAACATTGTTGTCGTCAATTTGTGCGAAGTATTGTGCGCTCATAGTTAAACCTTAAACCTAATGTAAACGATGCCGCTACCGCCCGCCGCCCCAACCGTTCCGCCGCCTGAACCTGCGCCGCCACCTGTGCCTGTGTTTGCCCCACCAGCAGTTGCTGCTCTTGTTGTAGTTTCATCTCCGCCCTGACCACCAACCGCAATAGTTGTAACGACTGTGCCACCAGTAAAAGTGCTTAACGACTTACCCGCACCACCTGCCGACCCAAGACCCGACACATTTCCGCCAGCAACACCAACAGCACCAGCCCCACCACCACCAGACCCAGCAAAAGTTGATTGAACAGAAGTGCCACCATTAAAGCCAAAAGCCGAACTTGCCGCCGCACCACCTGACGAACGCCCGTCAGACCCGCCGCCATTTCCGCCGACTTGCCCGTTTTGATTAGTTGTCTGAACATAAGTGCCACCACAACCACCACCCGCACCGCAAACACCGTTCGCAGAAGTACCAACAGCAGAAGCCAAACCATTTGTGCCGACAACACCTAATGCCCCACCTGCACCACCTGCACCGACATCTACTGCGGCGTTTGCACTTAAATAAATAGTTTGTTCAATAAAACTGCCCGCACCACCACCGCCCCCGCCCTGACTTCCCCGACCAGCACCGCCACCGCCACCACCGCTAACAAGCAAAACATCAAACAAACCTGCTTTAGTAACCGTCAAAGTGCTGTCAGTAGTAAACTCCAACAGCGTGTAACTCTGACCGCCAACCGTAATGCTCGACGATGAACCACCTGTAGCCGTGCCGTAACTAGATCCGGTTGGACTAAAAAAATTGAAGACTGACGCCGAAAGAGCGACTAGCGTTCCGCCTCCATATTGCGCCACCGCTAAAGATCCTGCCGTGTTAATTGTTACGCCGGCGCCGGCCGTGATAGTCATCGTGCCGGCTCCTTTGTTAAGAACTTGAATAACGTCTCCGGTTGTAAAAATAGAATCATTAACCGTAAGCGTTGTCGCCGTTGCTTTATTCATTACGACGCGCTTATAGGCATCGGCGACTTCTAGAGTGTAAGAATCCGTCTTATCGTTTAATGGTAAATTTTGAATCGCGTTAAGATCCGAAGCGAGGAGCACTTCTCCACTAACAAACGGATAAGGGGTAGTCGGCATAGCTTTAATCCTATCTTATGCGCCTAGCACGTTATCGGAATCGAGACGGCCAAATAAGGCATCGTCTAAAATTAGCTCGTAGACGAGCGTCGTCGGACTTGTATATATTCGCATTTTATGACCGGTCCGAGCGTCGATCGTATGCTCTAAGCCTTCTATAGCGAGCTCTTCGGTTATGCTTGCCGGACTCCCAGAGGTAAAGCTCTTAGTAATCTGGATAGTGTCGCCGATCTCTAAGATCGCTACGGCGTTCCGTTCGGCTGTAGTTAGCGACGCGAAGTTTACTTGCACGTCCGAGAAGCGCGGCTCCGGAGTAGGTGCGAGAAGATATTCGGCGAGCGCTAAAGCTTGCGCGTCGGTTGAGAGTAGCGATCCCGTTTTAGATACGGCTTGAGTCTGATAGAGCGTTATTGAAGTCGCGTCCGAATCTGTTTGGGCCGTTCCGCCGACGCGCTCGACTGTGGCCCGGTTGATAACTTGATCGGTCGAGTAGTCGATCGAGAGTCCAGAGTAAG
>Ga0222714_10002729_pt1 | contig 18463 bp, 15 predicted proteins | sample C33_3DmetaG_FD_165048 | JGI IMG/M metagenome (GOLD analysis project Ga0222714, IMG submission 165048) | Estuarine water microbial communities from San Francisco Bay, California, United States - C33_3D | ecosystem: Environmental > Aquatic > Marine > Unclassified | place: USA: California...
TCTTAGAAAAGCAAAGACACAAAAGAAAAAGGGATTTGTTGTTATTTGCGAAGATGCTGGTTGCACTGGAAGAAAATGAATGTAAATTTTCTTAATTATTTTTTATTATTTTAGTTATTTTTAGGTTAATTTAGTTTATTATATTTTTAAAAAAATATAGGTTATTATTATACATGAGCAGAACTAATAGTGGAATTTGTAAAAATAATTTACTTATACTCTTTGCTGTAATTTTATTGACAATTCTTATTGTATATATTGCCTTAAATTCATACAATAAAGAAATGTTCACAAATCTTAGTTTAAATAACCAGAATAAAGATGGAAATCTTCTTTTTTACACTAACCTTCTTAATCACGAACTTCAAAGCAAGGTCGATAATATGATTAAAGAAAACATTAATGAAAGGGATAATAATGTTCTTTCACAAAGACATTTATCACAAGTATATGAAACAAGACGTCCAGAACTTATTCCTAAAAATCCTGAATCACCAGAAAAACTTTGCTATTTAAATTTTGAAGAAAATTAAGTTATATTTTATTTTAAATTTATTCTAATAATTCACTTTTATTCTAATAATTAACTTTTATTCTATTAATTCACTTTTATTCTAATAATTCGCTTTTATAGTTAAATTTATTATTTAACATATTATTCATTAAATAAATTTCACCTTGTTGGTCTATTACCAATTTTCTACAGAAATCCATTAAATATGAATTGTTTGTATACATAAGTAATCTTTCGCTCATTTCTATAGCAACTTGATGATGTGGTATCATATGCTCTAAATAACTTTTTGTAGTTATCTTCATTCCTTTCATATGAGAGGCGTGATCGTTTGGTTTAAAAAATAATGGATTACAATCGCCATCCTTAGACTTTGAAAGAATTGGTTCATATTTATCTAACTTAGATTCTAATAAATCAATAGAACCCTTCGCATTAGTAAACAATCTATCTTTTAACTGACGCTTCATGTGGGTCATCTCCCAAATTTCATATTTTTGTTTTTGAATAATATTTCTACAAAGATTAAGAATTAAGGGGTCATTAGTGTATGGTATTAACATTTCACTCATATCTATAGCAACCTGATGATGAGGAATCATATGGTCGATATATTCTAAATCTGTTAATAAATCAGTGCATGGGTTTGCTACCATATTATTATGATTCATATTATTGTGATTCATATTAGTATATAATATTTAAACAAAAAATAACATTTATAAATCAAATATAAAAATAAAAACTTCTATCTTTCCCATAAATTACTTGGGACAGAAGATATATTAGGAATATTATCTCTACTAAGCAATTTATTATTCATTTCATCTTTAAAATTACTTTCATCAGTCTCAGTATTTTTATAAGATTTATAATCCTCGGAAAACGCTGAATAATCCATAACATTTATATGTTTAGGAATAAGGTTATTTACTTGTATTCCTCTATTTAATTCATAATTTGATATTTTAGTATCAGATTCTTTTAAATTTTGTCTAGGATCTTGAACAAAAGTATTCATTCTTTGTGGATTTATTGCCTCAAAATTAAAAGGCATTTGTTGTAATTCACGATTTCTATCAGATAAGAATCCAGTATTATCATTAGACTTTTTAGATTTAGGATTTTTATTTGAATTATGATTATTTATATCTCTAAACATCTCACCACTTCTATATTCTTGATTAATATATTGTTGTGTTGTTTGTGTTGGTTGTTGTGTAGTATTTAAATTATTATTTTGTGAATTTTGAGAAATTTCAAGACCATTTAATATATTATTCAAACTAGAATAATCCATAATATTATTTTAAAAAAACAAAAAAAAATATGAAATGAAACACATCCATAAAATATATTATAAAATTAGTGTGTTAGTATGCTAAGTTTGCTAGTTTATTATTATATAATAACTTATAATAACTTATATTAACCTTACCCTTCAAGATATTTAATTCTTTCATTTAATTTATTTATTTCCTCATTTTTTGTATTAAGCATTTGCTTGAAATCAGTCATTAATATATATTCCGACTCATTTTTTAATCCACATGGCTTACTTTCTTCCTTCCATAAAAAATAGCCTAATCCGCTATATAATGCAGAACCTGTTTTTTTTGTAGTCCACCATAATACACTAAAAGAAATATCTAAAACAAAAGTTGTCAATATTGATACCATTATTAATAAAAAAGATAAATTATATTTAACACTTTTTAAAAATAAAATTTATGATTATAATTGTATTTATTATTTAAAATAAAATCCTAAGTGTTGTATATAATCGAATCCTTTTTTCATCCACCTCGAAGACGCAACACAAGATGAAGTGTCGATTCCTTCTGAATATTATAATCACTTAGTGTTCGTCCATCTTCAAGTTGCTTCCCCGCAAAAATAAGACGCTGTTGGTCTGGAGGAATACCTTCTTTATCCTGAATCTTTGCCTTTACATTTTCAATACTATCGGCAGGTTCAACATCAAGAGTAATAGTTTTGCCAGTAAGAGTTTTTACGAAGATTTGCATGTTTGTTATTATAGTATGTATGTGAGATGTTTTTAAATATATAAAAAAAATTACAATCAATTTTTTTATTTTTTTATTTTATTTTAAATATATTTTACTAGTTAATCTCACTCGTAGGTGAATATATATTTAAAGAAATTCCAGGATTAGATGTAAACTCATATAAATATTTTACTTTATGAGACCCGATGTTATTATCTATAAAACTTATTTGATCCTCATTTAATTCACGCTTGTTCATTTGTTGATTTGAATTATATATAGTTTCTTCCCATTTTCCAGAAATATTTAAAATAAAGCAACCATTAGAAGGGTGAATATGAATATTAGTTTCAGCATTCTTTCCCCAAACTATTAAATATGCTGATAAAAAATCTGTGTGGCAAAAAATATGTTTGTAGTAATTATACTGGTTGAATTCAATATTTTTATAATTTGTTGATATAATACTTTTAATTTTATCTATCTCCTGTTTATTTTTATTTTTATTAATATTTAATAAAAATTCATCTAAGTATTTAGTTGTGTTATTTAATTCATTTCTATTTCTAATTAATGATAAATTATTTTTCAAATCTTGAATAGGTGTATATTTTTTTAAATACAAATCTAAGCCTTTATTAAAAGTATTGGTGCAACTTGCTGTATTATAAAATTGTTTTACAGAAATATATTTTGTTGTTGAGTTAAAAATTGACGAGTTTAATTTAGATAAACTTCTTAACATAAGAAAATTAAAATAATATTATATAATTTAATTTTTAAAAAACCCTTATATTGTATTGATTAATATTTTTTTTACCAATAACCTTATCGGATAGTATATCCTTTAAATCATTAAGAACTATTTCTCTCTCAAATAATGATACTTGTTTATTTAAATCAAATACCACATTATTTGATTCGTTAATATCATAATTGTTTTTATAAAAACTTTCTATCGAGTCTTCATAATCTGATAATTTAATATTTGAAACATTTTTAAATGAACCATTAATACTAGGAATAACAGTCTCTTCATTAGATAATTCGCTAACACCATAAGCATTTTTACATAAAATTTGAACATTATAAACTACATTATTAATTACATTATTTACAATATATTCATTCATATCCATTGTTGAACTATATTGGTATATATTGAGCGTATTTGAAGTAGAGGATGAGACAGTTATATAATATTTGTCTATAGGAAATTTAGCAAATGGTTTAATCCAAGTAATTTTTATTGAACCATTACCTGAAAATGCCTTAATTTTAGCAGGTGATGGCTTTAATCCTAGTTCCTGATTGAAATCGGATACATTCCATCTACATTTTAAGTTCATACAGTTATTACATCTAGAACTACATTCATCTTTACTACAATTGTTTGTTGTTAACATAGACTCGCATTCTTGAATACATTCAAATTTAGTCTCACCTTGTGGTTCGAATGAACATTTTAATTCGTTTAATGATGGTGCCGCATCTTCAGAATAGTTATTAACATCCTGTAACATATGCTCTTCAAAAATATTTAGATTAAACATAAATTTGAGTTCGGAGTCATATTCGTCGTAAATAAGTTTTTCATAATTTTGAGATTCCTTTAATTCTTGAAATTTATTAAAAATCTTATAATCTTCTAGTGTTAAATCGGTTATTAATTTATTTGAATTTATAGCATATTTAGCGCGAATAAATTTATATATTTTATATAATTCAAAATCTACTTTTATTTGTTTATATTTAAAATTAGACCCCTGTGTATTATATAAAATAAGATAAAACTCATTTTTAAATTCAAATAATCCGCTCTTATCAGTCTCACCAAATATCATAAATTTTACTTTAGAATTATTTTCATATATGGATTTAATGGTTTCATAATCAAGGTATTTTATTTCCTTTAATACTTCTAAATACTTATCATCTATATCTCTTGTAAATATATATGTATCCTCACTATCAACAGTTTTATAACTTCCATCTGATTTGTCAATCTCGCCTAAGTATACATCTGTTGGTAATTTTAAATCAAATTTACCTTTTACCGAGTCTTTTTCTATTTCATCTACTTTATTTAGTTTTGAATCATTTGAAATAGCACTATCAATTAGTGATAATTTATTGCTTTTTAATGTTTTTACACGCAATTTATTAGAATTATCATTTATTTCAATGTATAAATGATTTGGTGTATATTGAAGTGCAGGACTTGTAGGGAAGTTATATAATTCATCTTCACCTAAAGTTAATCTTATAATTTGATATTCCTTAAAATTTATTACTATCTTCCTTATTATCTTTACTCTATTAACTAAATCATTAAATAATTCATTGACTAATTCCTCTTCTAAATGAAAACTAAGGCGTATTTTAACGTCGAAATTTATTACGCAATTTTCTATTTCTAATTCATCAGTATCAAATATGAGAAAATTAGAATAATTTATAAATTCTGAATCTCCTAAAACAATTGCTCGCACTTTTTTAATTAATTCCTTTTTATTATAAGGCGATAATGTAGTCATATCATTTATAAATGTAAATTTTATAACATTAGGATTACCCGTATTATTTACATCTTCAATACAAGAGTTCTCACATTGTCTTAGCTTAAGAAAGTCGCCATCCGCGGTTTGTCTACAAACACCATTAAAACAACTATATCTATTTTCACATTCAGCTTTTGTTTGATATTTAGTTTTTGTTTGATATTCACCTAAGCTATCTTTTACACATTTAGTATTTGAATATTTAATAAATTTACAATCTGATTTACACTCCGATAATGTATCATAACTATCAGCTATTGCTTGTGGTCTAACTACACACCTACCTAAATCCGTATCACATACATATCTAGTTTCGCATTTAAATTTACTATTATATTCTCCATCTGGAGTATTAACACATTCACCTGTTGTAGAATCGTAATTAAATTTACATGCTGCTTTACATCCCTCAAAAGTCAAGACACCACTATTATCTGGAATACATCCATTAAAATCTGAACACGAATATTTCTGGTCAGGTGGATAAAATACACCAACACTTGAAGTAGTTACACCCGGAACCGAATTTATTGTAATTGAAGTATTAACACTATTTGTTGCCGCTACTGTTGCAAAATAAGATTCACCAGATGTAAATCCAAAAAGATATGGGTTGCTTGCTTGAGATGTAATTGAAGTATTATTTGATGTAAAAGCTTCGTTTGATGTAAAAGCTTCGTTTGATGTAGTAATATAATTGTATTCAAGATATGGTGTATATGCTCCTGAGCTTTTATTTTTAGAATAAAATCTAATATTTTTATATTCTTCTGGTGTAGGTTGTGATACATATGCTGGATTTGGATAAAAAATCAAAATAATTTTATTTTCTGTATCTTCTATAAGTTCATTTAAAATATTTGTTAAATCTGGCGTTTGTATCAATGTTTCTTTCTCCAGAATATTTCCAGATGAATCAGCACTACTTACAACCCACTCAACCGAGTTACTTGTCAAATTATTATAAATATCAGTTTTATTTGTATAGTCTGTAATTGAATTATATTTAGGAATACCCTTAACACCTCTTATAATTAAATAATTTGTCTGACTAACTGTGTTTCCCTCTTCATAATTAAAATAAAAATTTAATTTGGCAAATGTAATATATTTTCCATCTAAATTATCTCTACCAATATCAATTAAAACATCCTGGGGTGAACCTAACCAACCGTTTAAATAATCATCATAACCCATTTCTAAATCTGAAATAGATTGATAATATTTTATTTGTGTAGTATCATCCTGATTTTCATATATTTCATAATCTCCAGCAATTGGTTTTGTTGAGCTAATCTGAAAATGTTCTATATTTTTTATTTCGGGTGTTACTCTCACTATAGCCTTCATTGTTAATCGCGTATAGGCCATATATAAGACGACTAAAAGTAATATAAATATTAGTATAGAAACAAAAATATATTTTTGTCGATTCATATTAATATAACTAAAGAAAGAATTTTAATAAATATTTACATTAAGAGTATTAATTTTAGACCCAACTATTTTATCAACCAAAATATCCTTTAAACTATTCACCTCAATTAAATAATCCATATTTTTTATACTTTTCTCAACATTCACAACGCTATTATAATCGCTCACTTCCAAATTTTTATAATAATTCTGTAGTGAATCTGAAAATGTATTAGTCTGCTTTGAAATATTCTCCATATCCAATAACTTATTCTTCTGTGGTATTATTGTTACTCTATTAGATACATTACTAACTCCCTGTGAATTCTTCGAGAAAACATAAAAACTATATGGTAAATCATTATTTAAATTAGAAATAACAAATTCCACCATTTCCTCTTCCCCATCGTATACATACATATCATACCTTGTTTTATTCAACTCGGATTCGGCAATAATATAGTAAGCATCTATTTTATAACTTGATAATGGTTTAATCCACGTAAGTTTAACACGTTTATCTCCAGCAAACCCCTTAACCTTAGTTGAACTTGGAACAAACATTTTTTGACGTTCTATATCAACAATATTCCATTTACAAGCGGAATTGTGACAATTATTACACAAATCTTTACAATTAGTATCATTACAAGAAAAGTAATCACCATTATTACAATTTTGAATACATTCAAATTTAGTCTCTCCACTAGGTATAAAATTACAGGATTCTTCTACTAATGTTTTCTTATATTTTACATATAATAAATCTTGAACTATATTCATCTTATATACCATTACAGTTATTGAGCTAAAATCTATTTTAGAATCGTAAAGTCTATATATATTTCTTTTATAGTCCAAAATTTCTGAAGATGGGTCTATATCTTGGTCAGGTAATTCATCTATAAATCCTATATAATTATCTAAATTATTCACTTTAACTGGTGAATTTATAAGGTATTTTAAGTATTCTTGTTGTATTTTGTAGTATGTACTTAAACTAATATTAATTTGCTCGAATTGATAGAATGTGTCTTTATTATTTTTAAAAACGATAAAGAATGCCACTTTATCAATATTTAAAAACTTATAATATGAGTTTTCATATACTTTTTTACCTAAAATGAAAATATATGATTCATCATAGGTTTCTAATACAGATTTTACTTTTTCTAAATCTAAAAATCCAAACTTACTTAATATATTCACATTTTTTTCATTATTTAAACTAAAAAGATAATAGAGATTTTCAGTAGAACTATCGTTTAAATTGTCATAACCATCAAAATACCCATTATTTTTTTCAAGTGTTATAGCCTTTTTATTTGATATAATATCTTTTTTTTCTGTTAAACTTTCAAAATAGTTATTTATTTGCGATAGATATGAGTTGTTAACTTCTAATAAATGGTCTTCTAAATTTGTAGAAAAATAAACCAATTGTAAATCATTGAATATATTACTTATATTAATTATAATATAATTCTGTAAATTTTCAAATGGATTTACAACAATAGCTGTAGTAGCGGCTGGTTCTGTAAATGCTGGGGCTGTAGGTTCAGCTACAAAATCACATTCTAAATTAACGGGTAATGTAGCATTTACTGTATCGTAAATATCGAATTCGGTTTTATCAATATTAAATGAAATATCTCCAATATATGCGTTTAAAAAATCGGTTTTTTGTTTATTACATCCAATATAGAAATCATTTCCTGAAGAGTATTTACAACTATGAATAGGGACTGTCTTGAAAATATGTGTATTTAATTCTGTCTCATCAAAGGATTCATAGTTATCGAATGTTACATATACCTCTCTATAATTGAAATTCTGTTCTACTTTTAATTGATATCTAGTTGTTGTATTAATATTTGAAAATGATTTGATATTGTTAATGTTATTAGTGCCCTTATGATTATATGTGACACTTAGTTCTGTGCCTGATAATATAATAAGCAGATATTTGGTTTCAAGTAGAGTTTGTGCTGTTGATTTAGATACATCTTTGAATATAACAACAAGTGATATATTAAAATAATTATCTAAGAAATCTCTACCATAAACATAACTTTGTACACCATCAAAATTGTATAATGTAAACTCATTACCAACTAATGTGCTTGTATATAATTTGTCAATGTTATTAAAACATGCTTGTATTTCATTATCAACATCAATATAGAAAACATTATTAATGTCGGGAGCGCATTGAAATGTTTCAATTTGGCTTGACCTCTGGTTATTATTGATTATAAGATTTTTATAGTGTAGACAATATAAAAGGAAAAAAATAACTATTGCTAGTAATAAGGCAGTAAAAATTACTAGTGTATTCATTAAATATAACAAATAAAAAATTTAGACCAATTTAATTAGATTTAGATTTAAGATTATTTTCGCTATTTAAATATTATAATTATTCAGTTCATTTCTTATAAATTATCTAATTGTTAATAATAGATTATAACTTCATAATGAAAGCGAGAACAAAGTATTCAGGTTGAATATCAAATGATGCGCCTTGACCTTGTGGATTTATAGTATGGTTGTGATTTAAATCTTTTGTATTTGAATCATTATAATTAATAGCTTCATCTGTAGTAAATGGGTGTGAGTGATCACCATTAAACGTAAAGGCACCATTATACGCACTACGAGTAGACATATACTGAGGTGCAAAACCATTTATGTAGCCCGCTACTTTGGAAAAAACACCTGCAGCTTTTCCCGTTGAGTTATATGATTCAGATATCCATTCTACTTTTCCCCATAATTTTTTTTCATTAGTATTTCCTGGGTGTCTATGTCTTAGATCAGTATTACCAACAGAACCGCCGTGGTCATGTGATGGCATATTCGGAATATATAACGTTTTATTATTACTACCACCTGTATCTCCAGGCACTTCACCTGTAGTACTTGCTCCTTTAATAAATTTACCTCTTAAATCAGGTGTCAATTTATACCCATCATCTATTAATTCATTATTATTTTGACCACTATCTAGAAGTGTAGGATAACCTTCTTTATGAAATTTTCCGTCACACAAAGCCCATCCTAATGGGATATCTGTGATAAGACCACTCCACATTATTATTCCGCCTGAAGGCACACCTGATACACCTGAAGGCCCCTGTTCTCCTACTAAAGAATCTAGCCAGCGTTTTTTCTTTTTATCTTCTGTTAAAGTATTTGATGCCCATTCATCTCTATTTGATGCGTCTTTTGCGGTTTCAATCTCTAAAGCTATATCAAATGCGCTATCTCCTTTGAGTGATTCTAACCAACCAGCCCTTTTATCTTCTGCTAATGCCCATTCATCTCTATTTGATTCTTCTTTTGCGGTTTCAATTTGTAAAGCTATATCAAATGCGCTATCTCCTTTGAGTGATTCTAACCAACCAGCCTTTTTATCTTCTGCTAATGCCCATTCATCTCTATTTGATTCTTCTTTTGCGGTTTCAATTTGTAAAGCTATATCAAATGCGCTATCTCCTCTTAATGAATCTTCCCAACCCGCTAATTTCTCGGCATCGGTAGGTTTACTAAACCAAGCTGCTCGTCCGCTTGTTTTTCCGCTTTCTATTTGTTTTATATAATCGAACGCTGATTGACCAGTATCTCCTTTAGGTCCTGTAGGTCCTGGAGGTCCAGTATCTCCTGTAGGTCCAGTATATCCTGGCTCTCCTCTAGGTCCAGGATCTCCTTGTGGTCCTTGTGGAATGTCGCAAGCACATTGTGTTCTTGCCTCATCCCAAGCCATGGTTATAAGATCACCTGAAGTAAAATTTTCTATATTTTGTTTATTTGTATTTTTATTATTTACAATAAACAAAATGACTATTAATAAAATTATAAAAACTAAACAAATATATATGTTTTTCATTAAATATAATCAATAAAAAAATATTTTACTAATTTTTAGATAAAATATTAAATATTAAAAAGATTTTCAAAAAAAAATATAATTATATAATTGTATATTTTTTTAGATTTTATATAATATTTATTATTATTTTCCAAACCTATACCTAAATAATAGTTTTGTTTTACATCTCTGTCTCGTAATACAGTTTCCAAACATTTAGTCGTCCTATACGCCCGGGTCGTTGCCCCCTACCAATAATCTGGGTTGTCTTTTCAGTAGACATTTTGTGTGTAATAATAATATCTGTAGTATTCTCTAGATTCAACCCACTAGCACAGTGTTCAGCGTTTAGAAGAAGACAATCAATCTTATCGTCACCATTTGACTTATAATCCATAACCTTTTTATTAATAACATTACCACTACCAATAACTTTCGCATACTTAACACCAGCAAAATCCAGAATTTTAGCCATCTTATCAAATGTCCGCGAGTATTCAGTAAAAATCAGCATCTTCAAGCCAGTCGATTGACTACTTGTTTCATCAATTCTACGCATTATAAGTGCCTTCAGTGTTTCCATCTTATCGAGTTCTTTCTCTGTATTTTCAATCTCAGCACTATCATCAATTACAATAAGGTTTGATGGTGACATTTTAGCTCTACAAAATGCGCACGAATTAGACTTTACCAGCCATGTTGTAACACACTCAAAACAAAACTTTGAATTACAACACGGCACTATAGTAGGACACTCCATCTCAGTATTGAAACAAATATTACAATGTGTAGAATCCTCCAGCTTCTCCTTAATATTGCTTATTTTCATTTTTAGTTCATTTATCTTAAGTTGAATCTTAGCAAGCGATTCCTTTTTGGCTTGCTCACTACTCCAATTCATCTTAGATTTCATTTCAAGCTCAATATACTTATTTTCTAGACTATTTTGTAGGTCTTTTGTAACAGCATCAATTAATCCCGATTCACTCACCTTATCACAATTTAGACTTTCTACAGCTCCTTGAATATCACCTCCATTAATAAATGCTAGAATTTCTTGCGATGCTACATTTGATAGAACTTGTAGTGATAGTGGCATCTTACATTTAATTAAGGTTTCAATCGGTTGTTCTAGATTGAAAGCTTGTGAAATAAACTCATTCTGATTTTTAACGATTAGATGCTTTAGAAACATATCTGGAATGTTGGAAATACGTTCTACTTCATTTCTAAGAAACCCTTTATTAATCATACCATTGATGGTAATTCTCTGTGTAAATCCCGATGCATATGATAAATTTTCACTGATTTCACCAGCACTATTTATCCACATTCTTTTTCCATGTGGATTAAAAATTGCTCTATAAGTTGATGAAACATACCAAACAAACGAATTTTTAGGCAAATACCCACCTATAATTTTGATACTATCTGCTTCATCAAAAATAACTCGCTTGAATTTAATACTCATATAATCACACCTTCCATAAATCAAAGATACAAATTTAGTATAGAATGTAGAACTCACAAGTAAAATATCATAAGTTTCAAGACTTTTACCATTCCATTTCCAAGAATGAGGAACCATTACATTACCTTCTTCATTAGTATTAGGTTCATGGTCTAACGAGTCTACATAATCTTTTATATAATACTCCTCTATTTTTTCAAATGTTTTTTTGCTATTTATAGGAAGAAACTTCAAATCTGTTTCTTCACTCAATGTTTTGCTCCATTGTTTAAAAATAGTATGCGGCACTACAACCAAAGAAATATTTAACTCATCTATAATCTTATTTGGTTCTTTTATACATTTTGCTCTAAAAATCCGATGATTATGATTTTTTGATTGATTTAGTTCATTATTATTTAATGGTGTATCAAGTGTGCTAGAAATCAATCCAAGAATAGAAAGTGTCTTTCCACTCCCTACAATATCTCCAACAACACCAATATTTGTAGAAACCTCATATTCATGTTCATTATCTGTTCCTTCTTCCGAAACTACCCTAATCGGATTCCCTCCTGTTTTCTCTAGATTTTTACAATATTCAATCATAGCAAGCTGATGCTGTTTTAGTTGGGTTTTAATGTTAATCGGCTGCTCAGCTCTTGTACTATCTGGTGATAGGATAGTGACATCAGTTACACCAAATATGAGGTCTTCTTGTTCTGGGGTCAATGAATATGCGTGTGAATCCATAGTTTTTAGATAATAGATGTATGAATTATATTATTGAATAAAAAATAAATCAATTTTTTTTTGATTTCTTCTTTTATATAGTATTGTTTTCTCTACATAAGCTATCACTAAACACTTAAAATAAATAACAACTAAAACTAAATATAAAATTATAATTCTTAATTCTTAACCAAAATAAATTTTATATTTTTTTTCTATTACACCCCTACAACTATAACATTCTTTTGTAATTCCTAAACAAGTATCACAAAATGTATGTCCACATGGAGTTAATACAATATTTACTATATTTTCAAAGCATATTGAACATAATATTTCTGGATTAATCTCCTTTTTTAATGTGTGTATTAATTCTCTTTTAGTATTCTCGATGTTTCCTATCTCTTCTTCTTTCATTTTTTTTATAATTAATAACTGGGTTTGTAAATTATTTATAGAGAAGTCAAGTAACTCTATTTCTTTTAGTTTAGATTGTTTTATTGAATTTATTATTTCATTTTGAACTTTCTTTGGTAAATATAAGCTACCATCATTAAAATATTCTATTTGTAAAGGTTTTTTTGCTATATGAAACTCCTTTTTAGGTTTAAACAAAAATGACATAACTTAAATATTAAAATATAAAAGTATATTTATATCGAATTAATATAAAAAATATTTATAAATTATTTATAAAATATATTTAGGCTGATTTACACCAAGCTTTTGAGTCTAATTTCATTGATTCTTTACCACTTATTCTATGATATTTACCTGAAGGACCACAAGCACTAGATTTTTTAGAATCCGAGTAATCATCTTCACCTTCGTCTAAATCATCATAATCTCCTGTTGTGCACCATCCTTTTGAGGGTGAATTAAAAGAAAGTCTAGCATTTAAAACTGATGTGTATGGGTAGCAATTATGATTTGATTCAACAAAAGTTTCTTTAATTAAGTTAGCATTTTTTACAATCATACATAATGTTAATGTTGTTAATACCAATAAAACAACAATTACTATTATTGTTAATAATTTAAGTTTATCCATATAGAATAAATTAAGATTTAAATTTCCTATTCAAAATCATCTAATAATCTCTCATTAACAGAATTATTATCAGTCATAAATGAAACCATTCTATTATCGTTAAATGAAGATTTATTTTCTATTTGTGTTTTCTTAAAATGTATTATACTAAATACAACTGCATTTAATAAATAATATAATCCTAAAATAATATATATAGCTATCATATTTTAAAACCTATTTATATATTTTATTTATTCATTAACAATTCTCTAAATAATATTGATTATAAAAATTATTTCAATATAAGCATATTGATTATAAAATAATTTGATTATTCTCTTTTGAAAAAATAGAATAAATTAAAAATATTAATATATTAAATTAAAAATAATAAAAAGTAAATTGTAAAAAACAATAATTCAAAAAATAAAATCAAATATGATTTAAACAAATTTCATTAATTATATATAATCAAATAAAATATAATGAGTTGTGGATATTCGGCAAATGAAATTAGTCTTGATGCCTATGAAATAGCGAATTTGGTTTTTTCATCAGATGATATAGAAAAAGAATATTTAGATTCAATGCTTCAATCTTTTAAAACATTATATATAAAAACATATTTTGAAATGTTACTTATTATTACAACAGAAGGATTAAAAAAATATTATGGAGATAATGAACAAAAAGTTAATATAGGCAATTTAAATCATGGTAATATTGTTCTAATAAATTCATTTCTAAAAAAAATTAATATAGAATTAATAGTTAATGTGCACTCTCCTACAGAATGGAATTTTAATGATTCTATAAAGAAAACCGACTTTAGACATTTATTAATAACTACATCAACTACATTAAATGATATGTATTTTGTGTTAGAAAGGGATAGTTTTATAGTTATTTCATTTCAAAAAGTATAATGTATTAAAAATAGGTGTAAATAAAACTCAATCCCATCCCAATCCTTCGCTTTAAATTAATTTAAATTAATTCAAATTATTTTTGTTTTCTGCTTTGTTTTCTCCCGTGTTTTCTATTAGATTTTGTTATAATATTTGTAGCACCACCTTTCTTATAAAATTTAATTTTAGTTTTACCATCGTCACCAACTAAATATTCTCCTAAAGGTTCAGTTACTATTCCGGCCTTTAAATCTTGGGCAGAATAAAGAAGATTAGGCTCACCCTTTTTATCAGCACGTCTCATAGCAAATTCAACAAGCTCACCACGGATAGGTATTTTAACAAATACTGGCTTCCATGATACCTTCTTTACTACACGAACTTTTTCAGAATCTATAACATCCTTATCAATATCAGGAATAGTCGCATAATTACGACCTTTAACAGCACCATATGATACACAATCAAATTTATTATCATGTGAATATGTTTCTTCGCGATTAATAGCACAATCAATTGAACTTCCATCAATTAATTTAAGAAGGTCTTCCATAAGCTGTAATTTTCTATGAGAAATATTGAAAAGAACTTGGTCAGATGACATACCATCAGAGTCGTCATTAATTATTCTATCGCTTTTTAAGTCTTCCTTTTTAATAACAGATAAATAAGTAGTAATCTCAACATTGCGTTCTTCAGGTGGTAATTCTAAGTGTGATGCGACACGAACCGCACGTCCCTTGACCTGATTAATTCTTACAGGATTCCAAAATGGTTCTATAATATGGACCTGACGAACATTCTTCAAATCAATACCTTCAGCACCAGTTTTTGTAGTTAAAAGAACCTTAATAGTTTCACCTCTTAAATTTGTTTTTGTTGAACCACGCAATTGAGCCGCCAATTTAGGTGGAAGTTGTGAAAACTCGTTATTATATACCTTACGAATAACATCACTTACTTCTGGATCACCACCCCATAATGCGTATTTAGGTTTATCGCGGTCTTCTGGAGATTCAAAGTATTGTTCATAATCAACATCATCGGTTTTTCTAATTAAAAATGGTGCGTAACCATTAGCATTTAGACAAACCTGGAATACCGAAATTCCTTCTAATGAACGATATTCAGTATATACAAATACATTACCTTTGGATTTAAGAATTTCAGTGATTATTCTATTATATTTTGGTGAAAATTTTGGCAATTTGTCTGGAACATTTGCTACTAAGTAAAGTTCTCTATCTTTATTTAATTTACGCAATGTTTTATCCTTAGCCTTTTCGTATTGTTTAATCATTGCTTTTCTTTCCATGTTAAACTCTAATGTTGGGTCATCAACCATATTATCTTCATCTATATCACCTCGTGTTTCTTCAAATGCCTCTAAATCATCTCCTATTAATTCATCGCTAGGATAAGGACGAGGTATTGATTCAGGGAATACAAATGAACAGTGCATACGAGAATATGCTCTATAACTTGACTTTTCGGTTTCATCAGTCTTTTTTCCTGCCGATTTTTTACGTTTATTGCGTTTATCTTGTTCAATCTCGGCTTTTCTTATTTCGCTATAATTCAAAAATTGGTAGCTACTCATTTCAATATTTACTACATCATTTTTAGTTACTTCGGGAAGAAGAGATTTATCATTTGTTTTGAAATATGATACGAGACCCATAATTCTTGACTGGAATAAATTTGGGTTTTTTATTTTATTTCTAGAACTATCAAAAAACATTGACATAAACTTATTTTCATCTTCAGGGAAAGCTGTATGGCGCTCCAATGTTGTTTTAACACGATAACCCATTTCATCTATTTTCTGTTCTAATAAATTAACGAATACTACATTATCCATGTCATTCGATGGGTCATTTATAACACCCTCATCTCCTAAATTTCTAAACCCATGTGGGACACGAGTAAATGATACTACTTTATTTCTCTTATCAAGCATAATCTGGTCAACTAGTCCACTTCCCATAATTTCTCCTTGAACCTCTTCAAGAGAGGCAATCTTTCTGGCGTCAATACCTTTTGGTGTAAGTTGGACAACAAATTGCTCAATATATCCTCTAAGTAAATTAAATAACTGTCCAGCCTCATATAACTTGTTAATCATAGGAGTTCCAGAAAGAAATACACACTTTAAATTCTCGGCATCCATTATGAGTTGTTTTAAATATCTTGCTCTAAACCCAGGTTTTCCTTTAGCCATTGCGTTTGTTAAATTGTGAACTTCATCAATAATAAGAAGTTTGTTGTCTAATACTTTATCGGCAACCATTTTTTCTAATTTCTTTTTATTCAAACCATCGAGATGAATAAATTCATATTTCTGGTCTATCATATGGTCAATTTGGGTTTGTAAAAATTCACGTTTGTCGTCAGATAATTCGTCATAATTTGGTTTTTTAGAAAAATCAATTACCATACAACCACCATGTTTGTCTAAAAACTGACGAGTAATGCCTAAATAACGCGCATATTTATATAAAGCATCAGTGCTTTTTAAAGGAACATATACCCAGTGTTGATTTGTTCTAAAATATTCAAACCCACATTTCATCAAATTAACGTGGAAATTTTTTTTTAAACTCTTATTCAATATAATAACTATTTTACGATCACTTCTAAAACCTTCGGCAATACCGATTGATGCACATGTTTTACCTACACCAAGACCATGATATAAAAGAAGTCCTCTATATGGTGAAGCACTTTGTAAGTAGTCGCGGACTAATTTCTGATGTTTAAAAAATGAGAATTTCTCGGATTTGTCGGCGGTTTTCATACTATTCTTTACGGCTAAATATGGTTTGTAATTAATATACATCCAACCTGGAAAACTCTTTCTATTTGGTAATTCCCACATATTAGGTTTAATTACGGATTCACCTTTAATAATATATTTTTCTTCGACATCTTGTAATGGGTCTCTAATTTTAAACGCAAATTTCTTTTTAGTTTTTTTTGGTTCGGGGGCTGGGGTTGGAGCTTCCGCTGCCGCTGCTTCTACTGGAGATGGAGATTTTGGTTTAGTATCTTTTTTACTTTTAATAGGCGCCTTCTTTGGTTGAGGTGGTAATTTTACCTTTGGTTTATCAGTGGTTGCTTTATTCTTTTTATCATCGGGTTCTGTCTCGGCTTCTTTGCAGAATGCGTATTTTGTCATTTTCCCTTTGTCATTTACTTCTGTTGCGCACCATTTTCCATATTTACCTGGAAAACATTCATTATATTCTTTATCCTTGTAGGTGAATGGAAAAATACAAGGGCCTGTTTTTACCTTTTCTCCACTAAGTTTTTTAGTTCCTGAACGAAGTGTTGTCATAATTTGTTCTTTTTGACTCATTATTATTAATATATAAAAATATTAAAAATTTTTAGTAATTATTCAAATGTATTTTAAATAAATTATATCGTTATATTAATAAAAACTAATATTATTATTTTAATAATTTTAGTAATAACCCTAGTATATATTTCTTTTATAACAAAGAAACCATTTACAAATAATATTTTAAATAATAATAAACAATTAACACAAAATAAAATAGATCTTTGGGTAATAAATTTAGATAAAGATAAAATAGATTAGATAAATTTAAAAAAAATAATTTAGATAACAATAATACCTATATTAATATAATAAAATATCCTGCCGTCTTAGGTAAAAATATAAAAAAAAATGATATTTTATATAAAAAATATTGTGTTAATATAAATAACCCAATTGATAACTTTTTAAAAAATAAGGAATTAAAGTATTTTACGTGTAATCCATTTTTAATTACACATGACTATGATAATATTTCTAATTTAACTGGCATAAATAGAAAACTTGATTCTAAAAAAAATAATAATATTGTTGTTACAAAATAATAAAAATAATAAAAATAATAAAAATAATAAAATAATAAAAATAATAAAAATAATAAAAATAATAAAAATAATAAAAATAAT